>Ga0169931_10003634_pt1 | contig 24352 bp, 22 predicted proteins | sample Kivu_15m_20L_FD_129675 | JGI IMG/M metagenome (GOLD analysis project Ga0169931, IMG submission 129675) | Freshwater microbial communities from Lake Kivu, Western Province, Rwanda to study Microbial Dark Matter (Phase II) - Kivu_15m_20L... | ecosystem: Environmental > Aquatic > Freshwater > Lake...
GCGACTTCATGGGTTTCGCCGGAACGCCCCATGGCGTGGAGTTCCTGGATCTTCCGCGCGACATCCGCATCCTGGAAATAGCGCTCCGTCATCGGTGTGCGGATCACGCCGGGCGCCACCGCATTCACGCGAATACCGCGCGGGGCCAATTCCATCGCCAACGCTTTGGTCAGCCCCACCACCGCATGCTTTGATGTCACGTAAGCAACGCGTTCCGGTGTTGCGACAAGGCCGAGCGTCGAGGCGATATTCACAATCCGCCCTGTCTTGCCAAGCGCAATCAGCCGACGCGCAAAGGCCTGTGATGGTAGGAAGCTGCCGGTCACATTGATGCTCATGGTGCGCTGCCAATCCTCAAAGGAAAGATCGAGCAGCGGACTGATTTCACGCACACCGGCACAATTCGCAAGCACATCCAAGCGCCCAAGCACGGCCTCAGCACCTGCAATGAAAGCGCGTACCGCATCGGGCTTCACCACATCCAGCACAAAGGGATGCGCCTCACCATCGCGCTTGCGGATATCGGCGGCGGTCGCTTCCACGGCGGCCTTGTCAATATCGGCAATCGCGAGCCGCGCGCCTTGCTCGGCGAAGGCAATCGCCAATTGGCGGCCAATGCCGCTGGCGGCGCCGGTTATCAGGACGCCTTGATCACGAAACCTCATCTGCTCTCTCCCCAAACATCACGCCGCGACCAGATCAGCGGCTTTCTCAGCAATCATATTGGTGGCGGCATAGGTATTGCCGGAAACCATGGTCGGCATGCAGGAAGCATCGGCAACGCGCAGCCCCTCAAGCCCGATCACCTTCATGGTCGCAGGATCAACCACCGCCATGGGATCAATGCCCATCTTGCAGGACCCGATCGGGTGATATGTGGTGGAACCCGTCGCCCGCGCATGGGCCATCCATTGCTCATCGGTTTGCACGGCGGGGCCTGGGAAATTCTCGGCCACCACGTAATCGGCCAAAGGGCGTGTTTGCAGCAATTGCCGCATGTATTTCATTGCCGCCAGCAACGCATCGCGGTCCATCTGATCCTGCAAGTAATTCGGCTGAATCTCCGGTTTTGAGCGCGGGTCCGCCGAAAGCGCCTTCAGCCAGCCCTTGCTTTCCGGGCGGAGCTGCGAACAGCCAAGCGTCATGCCCGCCCGCGTATCCAAATCCGTCACACCATAGCGGCCGGTCGGGTAGCTGGCTGGCGCGAAGTAAAGCTGCATATCGGGTGTCGCCAGCCCTTCGCGGGTTTTCATATAGCCGCCGGCATGGCTTGGGCTCGCGGTCAGGAGCCCTTTGCGCGTGAAGGCATAGCGCAGCACTTCCATCGCCAAACGCAGGCCGCGCGATCGTTCATTGAGCGACCCGGCACCCTTCACGAGTGCGGAAACACGCACCGCGTAATGGTCGCGCAGATTCTTCCCCACACCCGGCAGCGCATGGACAACATCAACGCCAATGCCGGAAAGCCATTCCGGATCACCAACGCCGGAAATTTGCAGCAGTTGCGGCGTATTGATCGAACCACCCGAAAGGATCACATCGCGCCGCGCGCGAATGGTAATCGGCGCGCTGCCTTCCTGGGTATAGCGAATGCCAACCGCGCGCTTGCCATCAAAGACAATCGCCTCCGCCAGCGCGCGCTGGATCAGCTGCAGATTGGGCCGCGACAAGGCAGGACGGAGGTAAGCATCAGCCGGGCTCCAGCGCCGGCCACCGCGCATCATTTGCTGATAAAGGAAGGTACCTTCCTGATTGCCGGAATTGTAATCCGGCGTGCGCGGCAGGCCGAGCGCCTCATTGGCCGCGATATAGGCTTCCGAGAGTTCATGCGGGTCGCGCTGATCTTCGATGGAAAGCGGCCCATTATTGCCGCGCACGGCGGGATCGCCACCGCCATTGCCGCGGGTCTCGGCGCGCTTGAAATAGGGCAGCACATCATCCCAGGCCCAGCCGCGGCAGCCAAGCTGCGCCCACATGTCGTAATCGGCAGATTGGCCGCGCACATAAAGATGGCCGTTGATGGAACCCGAACCGCCCAAAACCTTGCCGCGTGGGAAAGGGATTTTGCGATTATCAATGTAGGGACCGGGCGCGGTTTCATAACCCCAATTCAGCTTCGGATTATAGACAGTCTTGTTGAAGCCGGCTGGGATTTTGATGAAGATGTTATTGTCCTTGCCGCCGGCTTCCAGGATCGCGACGCTATGCTTGCCCGAAGCGGTCAGCCGATTGGCCAGCACGCAGCCGGCGGCACCGGCGCCCACAATCACATAGTCGAATTCTTCCATGGCCCCTTCCCATTTCAACCTTTTGAGAAAGGCTAGGCCGGGTTCGCGTGATCGGGAAGGGCTAATCCTCTTCTTCTTCCGGGGTGACGGCGGCTGGAATCGCATAGGCTTCGGTCATCCAGCGGCCCAAATCCACCTGCCGGCAGCGATCGGAACAAAAGGGGCGCTGTTCTGGCGCGGGGGCGCGGCCACAAATCGGGCAGCGCGGGCGGCGCGGTTTTTTCTCGGCGTCAGTCACGCGGCACCTCTCGTATCTGGGCTGTGCCGGATGCAACGCCGCGCAATTCTAAGGCTCGGCCGGTCAGCGCGGCGTATTCATCGAGCGCGCCCGGCAAGTCGCGCAAGCCGGCGATCACCTCTGGCCGCGCTTCCAACATCAGGCGTTCCGCAGGGCGCGCTGCGGCATCTCGTGCGGCCTGACGCAAAGCGGCCAAGCCTTCCGCCAAGGGCGTGTGCAGGATTTCGGCCAGGGGCGGGTGGATGCGGTCGCGTACCATCTCGATCAAGCCAAGCCCGGTCAGCCCCACCAACCGAGCAAGCTTATCCGGCACCAGCGCAGCGCGCAGCGGTTCCAGCAAAGCCTGCCGGCGCTTGGGCGAAAGCCCCGCCAAATCAAGCAAAATGGCGCCCGAGAGGTTCCGCAGCCTGATCTGCCGCGCAATTTCCGGCAAAGCGGTTTCATTGAAGCGCGCCAGGCCATCGCCAGCGCCGCCGCTATCCACATCAAGCGCCGTCAGCGCGCGCGTGGTTTGGATATGCAGCACACCGCCGCCCGGCAAAGGCACGGTGCTTTCGGTTAAGGCGGCAAATTCGCCTTCAATAGCCTCATCGAATACCGCGTCATGCTGCGCCTGTATGCGATCCCCCAGCGCGGCACGCAGCCGCGCCACCAGCGCCGCGCCGGAGACGCGTATCACCGCATGCGGATAGCGCGCGGTTAGGCGTTCGGCGGCACATGGCCCGCGCGCCACCAAGCGCGGCGCGCCTTGCGGTGCGGCGGCGATCAGCGCGGCTTCGGCATCCGTAAGCAACGCGGAAAGCCTTGGCCCCTTGCCCGCTTGCGCGGCGCGCGTCACGCGCAAGCCTAGAATTTGCCCTTCCTGCACGGCCTGTCTGATCGGCTGGCGCGGCGCGCTCGCCGCACTTTCCGGCAGGAAGCCGGTTTCATTGCCCGCCAGCGCCACAAAGGCGCCCGACATGGCGGCCGAAATCGCCACCACCCGGCCGCGATGCAAATCGCCAACCCCATCAGGCCACGCCGGGCGTTCCACCCAGGCTTCCGTCAGCCGCCCACCCAGCAGCAGCGCGGTCCGCACCTCGCCCGGGGAAGATTCCGCCAGGATCAGGGCTTCAGCCATCCGATCCCTCGCAGCATTTGCGCGGTTTCGAACAAGGGCAGGCCGACCACATTGGAATGGCTGCCCGAGATGAAGCGCGTGAAGGCCTCCGCCCGGCCCTGAATGGCATAGGCGCCGGCCTTGCCCTGCCATTCGCCGGAAGCGATGTAGTCTTCCATCTGCGCTTCGGTCAGGCGCTGGAAGGTGACATTGGTTTCCACCAGGCGCTGGATCCTCCGCCCATCAGGGAGCGCCAGCACCACGCCCGTGGTCACGCAATGCCGACGGCCGGACAGCAGCGCCAGGCAATGGCGCGCCTCGGCCTCGGTCTCGCCCTTTGGCAGGATGCGCCGGCCAACGCCGACCACCGTATCTGCCGCCATGATCAAGGCACTTTCGGCCAAGGGCAACACCGCTTCCGCCTTGGCGCGTGACAGCCTAGCCGCCAAGGCGCGCGGCACCTCGGCCTTCAAGGGCGTTTCATCAATATCGGTCGCGATCACGCGCGCGGGCGTAATGCCAAGCCGCGCCAGCAAATCCAGGCGGCGGGGGCTGGCGCTCGCCAATACCAGCGGCAAGCGCGCGGCATCCATGGGTGCGGCGTTACTTGAAGCGGAAGGTGATGCGGCCCTTGGTCAGATCATAGGGCGTCATTTCAACATTGACGCGATCACCGGCCAGCACGCGAATGCGGTTCTTGCGCATCTTCCCGCTGGTATGCGCCAGGACCATGTGGTCATTATCGAGTTTCACGCGGAACATGGCGTTGGGCAGAAGCTCCACCACCTCTCCGCTGAACTCCATCATATCTTCTTTGGGCATCGGGCCTCAATCATAGGGCGCAGGCAGCGCCGGGGTTCAAGATTGCGGCGCAAAATGATCTTATGCCCCCGCCGGGTCAAGCGCGATCCCGGCGCGGGCATGATTTTGGCAGCAAAACGGGGCGAAAGCGCTATTTTGAGAGCGCCACCGTGTAATCCGCTTCGGTCTTTTCGCGCATCTCAGCCTCGGTCACGCCGGGGGCGAGTTCCACCAGCTTCATGGCGGCCGGCCCGCGCCGGGCGATTTCAAACACGCCGAGATCGGTGATGACCATATCCACCACGCGGCTGCCGGTCAGCGGTAGGGCGCATTGCTTGAGAAGCTTGGGCTTCCCGCCGGCGGTGTGTTCCATCAGCACAATCACGCGCTTGACGCCGGCAACAAGGTCCATGGCGCCACCCATGCCCTTCACCATCTTGCCCGGGATCATCCAATTGGCCAGGTCGCCATTTTCGGCCACCTGCAAGGCGCCCAGGATGGAAAGATCAATATGCCCGCCGCGGATCATGCCGAAGGATTGCGCGGAATCGAAGAAGGAACTGGTGGGAAGCTGGGTGATGGTCTGCTTGCCGGCATTGATCAGATCGGCATCTTCTTCACCTTCATAGGGGAAGGGGCCAAGGCCCAGCATGCCGTTTTCGCTTTGCAGCTGCACATTAAAGCCGGCAGGGACGTGATTGGCGACCAGAGTGGGTATGCCAATGCCAAGGTTCACATAAAAGCCATCTTGCAATTCGCGCGCCGCACGGGCGGCCATTTCATCGCGGTTCCAGGCCATGGTTCTTCTCCTTACCCCTGGGACTCGGCGCCGGCCGCAGCGGCGGGCGCGTGCTTGCGGACAGTGCGCTGTTCAATGCGCTTTTCGTAGCCGGGCGGGCAGGTGATCATGCGTTTCACGAAAATGCCCGGCGTGTGGATGTGATCCGCATCAATCTCGCCAGGGCGGACCAGATGTTCCACCTGCGCGACGGTGATGCGCGCGGCGGTCGCCATCATCGGGTTGAAGTTCCGCGCTGTCTTTCGATAAACCAGATTGCCTTCATGATCGCCCATATAGGCGTGGATGATGGCAAGGTCGGCCACAATGCCGCGTTCCATCACATAGGTCTCGCCATCGAATTCGCGGGTTTCCTTGCCCTTGGCGACTTCGGTGCCAACGCCTGTTTTCGTGAAAAAGGCGGGAATGCCCGCGCCACCGGCACGAATACGCTCGGCCAGTGTGCCTTGCGGGTTGAATTCAATCTCCAGCTCACCGGCCAGGTATTGCCGGGCGAATTCAGCGTTTTCGCCGACATAGCTTGAGATCATTTTGCGGATCTGGCGGGTCTTCAGCAGGAGGCCGAGGCCCGCATCATCCACCCCAGCGTTGTTGGAAACGACCGTGAGGTCCTTCACGCCTGAGTCGCGAATGGCTTCAATCAGCAGGGTCGGAATGCCGGAAAGCCCGAAGCCGCCGGAATGGATCACCATGCCATTGCGCAATAGGCCGGAAAGCGCCGCCTTGGCGTCCGGATAGATTTTCTTCATGGGCCTTGTCCCCAATCTTTGCCGTTCTGGGAGGTGTCTAGAGCATTTTCAAGCCAAGAGGAAACTCTTGGCGGCTCGGAAAAGGCGACCCAGAAAAACGTTTATTTTCATGCCAAGAGGAAACGCTTGGCGGCACTGCCTCTCGTCTTTAACGTATCACGAGGCCCGCGGGCGGCGGCCAGTGCAGGCGCGGCCAAAGGCCATGGCTCGCCATGCTCTCCACCGCTGCCTCGACAGCATTGGCCCAGGTGAATTTGGCGCGCAGAATGCGGCTTGCCACGAGCCCCTTTTGCCGCCACTCCCCATAATTGGTTACCATATCGCGCATTTTCTGAGCCAGGTCATCAACATCCGCTTCGGCCCAATGGCCCAAATCCCCTTCGCGGCGAAGCACGATCCGCTGGTAATCACGATCCGTGATCGGCACCAGCCTATGGGCAATCGGCGAGAAATACCCCTCCACCGGCTTCAGAAATTCGGTATGGCCCGAATAATTGGTCGAGAGCGCCGGTAATCCGGTGGCCATGGCTTCAAGCAGCGGTAGCCCCCAGCCCTCGGCGCGGCTCGGAAAAACAAAGGCATCGGCCATGCTATAAATCAGGAAAAGCTCCTGTCGGGTCATGGCGCCGCTGAGCAGCTTCACATTCTGCACGCCGAAACCCATCACGAAATCGCGCAGCGCTGCCCCCTTACGTTCCTGACCAAAAATGAAATAATCGCCCTTGATCAGGAGTTCGACCTTCGGGTCCCCGCCGAAGGCCTTCGCAAAAGCCTGGAGCAGCTGGGTATAGCCCTTTCTCTCCTCAAACTTGCCGATCATCAGAAAGCGGAAGATGTCCGGCTTGGCGGGGGCAGGCGCGAGGCGGGCGAAGGGGTGAAAGGTTTCCGTGTCCACACCTTCGGCAATCACATCAAGCTTGGCCGACGATATGCCCTGGCTTTGCAGAATGCCCTTGGCCCAGGCGCTTGGCGTCCATACGAGATCTGCGCGCTCAAGTTGCTGGATATGGCCGGGTGAGAGCCTGTCATGTTCAAAAACCGCCCAGACGATATTGCGCCCCGGCGTTTTCATGGTCGCTGGCCGCGCGAAGGCATAGAACCAGATATTGATGTCTGTCGGCTGCGCTGCCTGCACCAGGCGTTCGGCGGATGCTTCATCCGACAGCAGATGTTCAGCCAAAACCCCATCCGGCAGGGTGAGTTTCTTGAACTGATCGCAGAATCCGGCGAAATGCGTACCAAAGCCCAGAAGATTGCGCTGCCCGATCAGGTTGATCTTCATCGGCGCGTATCCCTGGTATCTGACAAGGTCCTCTTGCGGGTGAGGGCGGCGGTCATGGCTTCCTCTTGATCCGGTTTTGGGGAAAATGGCTTGGGCTTTGCCGCAGAACCTTCAAGGGGCGCGCCAAGACACTGTCTTTGCCGGCCCGACCGCCGATCATTGTAAAGCGAAACAACGGGATTGTCGCCAGCACGGCCGGAGGGTTGGGCGAGCCCGGCCTGCAATTGCCACGAGGAGTGAAGCGCCCCCTTGCCGAGGCAGTCCTTGGGCGCTAATACCGCGCTTCCTGCGGGGGGCCATAGCTCAGTTGGGAGAGCGCTTGAATGGCATTCAAGAGGTCAGGGGTTCGATTCCCCTTGGCTCCACCATCTCCTGGTCATCGGCAAGCGGTAGTTGCAAAAGGGGAAAAGTCCCTACCCTAATGCCGTTGCCCCCAATTCCCGCAACCTCTGCGCCTCCGCCCGCGCCTCGGCCAATAGGGTTTCCCAATCATCAGGCGGGTGGCCGCTTTCCAGCATGCGGCGAAATACCCGGTACGCATCATCGCGGCTTTCATAGGCGCGCTTGGTGGCCTCATCATTCACCCAGGCGTAAACCAAAAGCCTGCTCGCTGCATGGAAGCGAAAGAATAGCCGGTATTGCTGAAAGAATTTGGCGCGGCGCCAATGCTTGTGCTCATCCCCAACTGTGCTGCCTTGGCGATATTCCGCACGCGTCGGGTCTTGCGGAATAACCTCGAAAGCGAGTTTCGTGATGGCTGCCAGCCGCTTGCTGGCATTCCGGTTCCGGTAGCCCAGCGGATCCTTTTGCCGCAGCGCCTCTATTTGTCGCTCCAGCGCTTCAAGCTCTGCAAGGAACAGCGGATGAGCGAATACCGTCCAGCCATGGACCACCAGCGGCGCTGGCTTCCCGGCAATCATTCATCATCGGCCGAAAGCGCGACATCAAGGTCAAGCTCAACATCGCCCACAAGCGCCTGAAGCCGCGCGACAAGGCCGGCATCCACCGCCTGCAAGCGTTCCGGGTGGCGCGCGATATCACTGGCCAGAAAGCCGAGGAATTGGCCGAGCAAAGGGTCCTCAGCCTCGGCGGGCGCGGCGCGGGTGAGCACCACCTCACCGCTCGGGCGGATCGCGTAATGCAGCTTGTCGCGTTTGCCGAGGCGAAGCGCACGGCGCACCGTCTCTGGCACCGTGGTCTGGTAGCGGTCGGTCAGGGTGGATTCGACTTCAAGCGCGGAGGGCATGGTGGGCTTGGCCTCAGTGGTTCAGCACCAAGAATTAATGCCATTGCATTGTCTTGTCAATGCAATTGCATTACCTCATCGCGCCGCCGGCCCCTCATAAGGCGCCCACCCCCACAATCCGATAATCAAACACCCCACCATCGGGTTCCGTGATGGTCACGTGCTCACCGGGCCGGATCGGGCTGCTGCCGGGATCGAAATGCGCCTCGGGCGCGTCCAGGCGCTCCGCTGGGCTGCCGCTGAAGCGGATGAACCAGCCATTATCACCATCATATTGCACATCACCCTGCTCGGGCGGCACATCCGGGCGAAAGCGCCGCGCGCGCCAGGGGGCGGGGTCCTCGGCCCAGGCTTTCGCATCCGGGTGCCCGCCCGCATCCAGGGCCAGTTCAATCTCATAACGATGATCCACGCAGCCCGTGGGTAAGCCCGGCCCCGCCACAAGGGAGAGTGTCACCAGCATGCGCTCCATGCACATCTCCTTAATCAGGGCCGCAACACCGGTATCAGATAGCGACCTTCACGCCCAATTCCACCACGCGATCCGATGGGATGCGGAAGAATTCAGTGGCGGAAAGCGAATTGCGGCTCAGTACCATGAACAGCCATTGCCGCCAGCGCGACATCTTCGGCACCGCTGCCGCAACTACCGTCTCCCGTCCCAAAAAATAAGAAGTCTGCATCGGTTCATAGGGAATGCCCAGGTCAACCAGGGCTTCAAGCTCCCGCGGGATATTGGGGCTTTCCTGGAAGCCATAGCGCAGCGCGACGCGATAGATATTGGGCGCCAATTCTTCCACCGCGCGGCGCCGATCTGCGCTCACCTGCGGCACATCCTCATTCGTGACGGTCACGAATAGCACGCGTTCATGCAAAACCTTGTTGTGCTTTAGGTTATGCAGCAATGCGCCGGGCAGGAATTCCGCCTGGCTGGTCATGAACACGGCCGTGCCGGGCACGCGCACGGTGCGTGATTGCGGCAAGCGCGCAATGAAGGACTTCAGCGGCAGCCCGTCCTGACGGATGCGCGCAAAGAGCAATTCCCGCCCACGATGCCAGGTCAGCATGATGGTGAACAGCACAACACCCAGCACCAGCGGCACATAACCGCCATCGGGGATTTTCAGCACGTTGGAGAGGAAGAAGGCCAGATCAAGCGCGAGCAGCGGCAGGAAAACGCCAAGCACGCCAAGCAAGGGCCAACCAAATTTGCGATGAAACACCACCATGGCAAGGCAGGAAGTGCACACAAAAGTGCCGGTCACCGCAATGCCATAGGCGGCTGCAAGCCGTTCCGAATCCCGGAAGGTCACCACCAGGAACAGCACACCAATCAGCAGGGCAAAATTCACCTGCGGCATATAGATCTGACCTTCTTCCGTATCGCTGGTATGGCGCACCACCAGGCGCGGCAAAAACCCAAGCTGCACACATTGCCGCGCAATCGTATAGGCGCCGGAAATCATCGCTTGGCTCGCGATGATGGTGGCAGAAGTTGCCAGGAATACCAAGGGCAGGCGGAACCATTCCGGCGCCAGCAGGAAGAACGGGTTTTCGAGCGAAGCCGGATCGCGCAGCAACAGTGCGCCCTGGCCGAGGTAATTCAACACCAGCGCCGGCAGCACAATTACCATCCAGGCCCAGCGAATAGGCCAGCGGCCGAAATGCCCCATATCGGCATAGAGCGCCTCGGCCCCCGTTACCGCCAGTACTACGGATCCGAAGGCGATGAAGGCGATCAGCTGGTAATGCAGGCAGAAGGAAATCGCCCAATGCGGCGAGATCGCCGCCAGTACGCCGGGATTGTGCAGCACTTCCCAAAGCCCAAGCAGGCCCAACGCCAGGAACCAGGCCGCGCAGATGGGCCCGAAAATCGTCCCCATCTTCGCCGTGCCGCGATATTGCACCAGAAACAGCGCCAGCAGGATCACGACCGAAATCGGCAATACCGCCTTTTCCAGATGGGGGGAGACAACCTTGAGCCCTTCCACCGCCGAAAGCACGGAAATCGCCGGCGTGATGATGCCATCACCAAAGAACAGGCAGGCGCCGGCAATGCCGATCAGCGCCACAGCCCAGCGCAGTCGCGCATTCTCCACGCTGCGCTGCGCGAGCGCCATGAGCGCCAATATGCCGCCCTCACCCCGGTTATCGGCGCGCAAAACGAACGCCACATATTTCACCGTCACCGTCAGGTTCAGCGACCAGATAATCAGGCTGAGCAGGCCCAGCACTTCCCACGCTTCCACGCCGCCATCCTCAAAATGGCTGGCAGCGGCGCGCATGGCATAGAGCGGCGATGAACCTATATCGCCATAGACAACACCCAGCACGCCCAAAATAAGGGCGAGCGACGGTGTAGCGCGGTCTGAAGCGGCGGGTGTGCTCATGGTAACGGACTCTGCGCCTTCAGCGCGGGGATGCAAGAGCTTTGCCCCGCATCCCGCGCATGGCGGGCATTCAATGCCCGCGCAGGATCTGGCTCAGGAATAGCTTGAGCCGGTCGGTCTTGGGCGCATTGAAGACCTGATCCGGGGTGCCGACTTCAACCACCTCACCCTGGTCCATAAACACCACACGGTCTGCCACCTGACGGGCAAAGCCCATTTCATGCGTCACGACCATCATGGTCATGCCCGTGCCGGCCAATTCCACCATCACATCCAGCACTTCCTTGATCATTTCGGGGTCGAGCGCCGAGGTCGGTTCGTCGAACAACATGATCTTGGGGCGCATGCAAAGCGCGCGGGCAATCGCCACACGCTGCTGCTGCCCGCCGGAAAGCTGGCCCGGATATTTCTTGGCCTGCTCGGGAATTTTGACGCGCGCGAGCAATTCCATCGCCAATTCTTCCGCATCCTTCTTCGGCATGCGCCGCACCCAGATTGGCGCCAGGGTGCAGTTTTCCAGCACCGTCAGATGCGGAAAAAGATTGAAGGATTGAAAGACCATGCCAACTTCGCGCCGGATCGCATCCAGGGCGCGCACATCATCGGTTAGTTCAATGCCTTCCACCGCAATGCGGCCTTCCTGGTGGATTTCCAGGCGGTTGATGCAGCGGATCATGGTGGATTTGCCGGACCCTGACGGCCCGCAAACCACCACGCGCTCACCCGGGGCGACAGAAAGGTTCACATCGCGCAGTACATGCAGCGCGCCGAACCATTTATTCACGCCGGCCAATTCAATGGCGGGCTTCGCATCGGACTGGGCGGCAGAGGCAAGGTGGTCGAGTTCAGCGGAGGCGCTCATTTGATTTTTCCCGGATGTCAGCGTTGGCGATGGCGGTTCAACTCCGCCTCCAACCCGCGGCTGTATTTGGACATGGCGTAGCAGAAAACCAGATAGATGCTGCCGATAAAGACATAGACCTCAACACCGAAGCCCTGCCATGCGGGCTCCACAATCGCGGTCTTGCCGGCAGTCAGCAGGTCGAAGATGCCAATGATCAGCACCAGCGACGTATCCTTGAAGAAGCCAATGAAGGTATTGACCAAGGGCGGGATCACCATGCGCAGGGCCTGCGGCAGGATGATCAGCCCGGTCTTTTGCCAGAAGGATAGGCCCATGGCATCGGCGGCTTCATATTGCCCCTTGGGCAGGGCTTGCAGCCCACCGCGCACCACTTCCGCCAGATAGGCGCCGGCAAACAGGATGATGGCAATCTGCGCACGCAGCAGCTTATCAATATTCATCCCCTCCGGCAGGAACAGGGGGAACATGACGCTTGCCATAAACAGCAGGCTGATGAGCGGCACGCCGCGAATGAGCTCAACATACAGCACACACAACACCTTGATGGCGGGTAGCGACGAACGCCGGCCAAGCGCCACCAGAATGGAAAGCGGAAAAGCGAAAGCAAGCCCGAAGGTCGCCAGAATCAGCGTAATCGGCAAGCCACCCCAGCGTTCCTGCGGCACATAGGAAAGCCCGAAAACGCCACCCCACATCAAGACGCCAATCGCGGTCAGCATGGCAATCCAGATCAGCGCCAATTCCCAGCGCCAGAAGCGCCGCATGGCGGAAATGACATAGAGCACCACGAACAGCACGCAGGCCAAGGCCGGGCGCCAATGCTGTTCATAGGGATAGGTGCCAAACAGCATGAAGCGGTGCTTTTCGCCAATCACCGCCCAGCAGGCGCCAGAACTCTGCAAATCACGGCAGCTTTGCGTCTGCGGCCCCTGCGCATTGGACGGCACGGACCAGATGGCATTCACAAAGGCCCAATCAACGAAGGACAAAGCCATCTTGATCAGCAGATAACCCATCGCGAGCGTCACGGCCGTGGAAAGCCAGCCGGAAAACAGATTGGCCCTGGCCCAGGCAATCGGCCCCACCGCCGTAATCGGCGGCTTGCGGGGCCCCGTGGAAATGCTTGCGTTGCTCATGGCTGGCCCCCTTACCGTTCAACCAGCGCAATGCGCGCATTATACCAATTCATGAAAAGGCTGATCGAAAGGCTGATGGTCAGATAGACCGCCATGATGATGGCAATGCCTTCAATCGCCTGCCCGGTTTGATTGAGCGTGGTATTGGCGATGGAGACAATATCCTGATAGCCGATCGCGACCGCGAGCGAGGAATTCTTCGTCAAATTCAAGTAATTCGATGTCATGGGCGGGATGATGACGCGCAGCGCCTGTGGCATGACAATCAGGCGCAGCACCGAACCATGCTTCAGGCCCAGCGCCTGCGCCGCTTCCCATTGCCCGTGATTGACCGACATGATGCCCGCGCGCACCACTTCGGCGATGAAGCCCGCCGTATAGGTGACAAGGCCGATTAGCAGCGCAAAATATTCCGGGCTGATATTTATGCCGCCGCGGAAATTGAAGCCGCGCAGCACGGGGTATTCAATCTCCCACGGCGCGCCGAGCGCATACCAAACCGCCACTGGCAGCACCAGCATCAGACCAAGCGCGGCGGGCCAGACCTTACGCGGCTGGCCATCTGCCATCTGCTTGGCGCGTGCCATGCGCGCATAAAGCCAGGTGCCGATGATCCCCAGCAGAAACGCGACCAAGGCCGCCGTATGCGCGTTTTCCCACATCAGCGCCGGCAGCTTGAGGCCGCGATTGGACAGCACCACGCCTTCCATGGGCTTCAGCGCCTGGCGCGGCCCGGGCAGGCCCTGCAAAATCGTATACCAGAACAGCAATTGCAGCAGCAGCGGCAGATCGCGAATGATTTCAATATAAGCGCCGGCAATGCGCGACAGCAGGAAATTCCTGGAAAGCCGCGCAATGCCAATTGCGGTGCCGAGGATCGTCGCCAGGACGATGCCAATCACGGCCACCTTCAGCGTATTCAGCAAGCCAACAAACAGCGCGCGGGCATAGGTATTGGTGGGATCATAGGGGATCAGGCTTTCGGCAATCGGCAAGCCCGCTTCGCGATCAAGGAAGCCAAAGCCGGTCGCAATGCGCCGCACCGCGAGATTGTGGGAGGTATTGCTCCAAAGCCAATAGATCAGGCTGCCAACAGCCGCGACGACCACGATTTGCCAGAAAATGCCGCGCACCCGTTCATCCGACCAGGAAAGCCGGAGCGGGCGTTTGGGCGGGCGCCGCTTGTAGCGCGGATCGCTCGTCGAATCAGACATTATGCGCCTCTCCTGCCAAATTCTCCGGCCCTTGGGACCTGTTGGTGCCGCGGCAGCGACAAGATTGCTGCAAACGGAGGCAAAGCGTTACCGGATAGCAGACCATCCCCGCAAGCGGCGCGCTTCGGCCTGATGGCACTGGCCTGCTCTGCCATGGGAGGCTCGGCGGCTAATGGCTTGATCAAACGCGGTTCTCCGCTTGGGTAGGGCTATATCCTCCCCGAAGCTCAGCAATTCCCGCGCCAAAGCTTCCCTTCCCTGCCGCGCAATGCCACATGCGCTAGGGGAATCGCGGAGGCAGACGCATGCGGCAAATGGATAAGGCAGCAATCCGGGCAGCCCTGCCCTGGGATCGGCTGATCGAAGCCCTGGCCGAGATGTTCCGGCAGGGCTGTGAAGCCCCCCTTCGGCACCGCCACGCCTGGGATGATGGCGCCGGGGCGCAAAACACCTTGCTCCTGATGCCGGCCTGGCGCGCCAGCGGGCATTACGGTGTCAAGATTGTCCATGTCGCGCCGGGCAATGATGCGCGCGGCCTGCCCGCAGTCCATGCCAGCTATTTGTTGTCAGATGCCACCACCGGGGCGCCGCTTGCCATGCTGGATGGCGGCGAGTTGACGGATCGGCGCACGGCAGCAGCAAGCGTTTTGGCCGCCCGCTATCTGGCCCGGCCAGAGAGTTCCCACCTGCTGCTGCTCGGCAGTGGCAAGGTCGCCCATGCCCTTGCCGAGGCTTATGCTGCCTGTTTTCCGATCAAGGATATCGCGATCTGGTCCCGCAAGGGTGAGAATGCCGCGCGTTTAGCTGGGCAGCTTGCCGCCCATGGCCTGCCGGCGCGGGCGGTAACCCAGCCGGATTTCGCCGGCGCCGATATCATCAGCGCTGCCACGCTGGCGAGCGACCCGCTGATCCCCGGCGCAGCTTTGCGGCCCGGCGTGCATCTTGATCTGGTCGGCGCCTATCGGCCTGATATGCGCGAAGCCGATGCGCTGGCGCTCAAGCGCGCGCTTTTGGTGGTGGATACCCGCGCCGGGGGCCTGGCCGAGGCCGGCGATGTGGTGCAGGCCATCGCGGAGGGCGCTTTCACGGCAGACCACGTGGTGGCGGATTTGGCCGAGCTGTGCCGCCGCACCCATCCGGGCCGACAAAGTGCGGATCAGATCACCGCCTTCAAATCCGTGGGCTGGGCCGGGGAGGATTTGGCGGCAGCGGTGCTGGCTTACGGGGGGTGAGCATTTTCTAGCCAAGCGGCTTCGCTTGGCGGCTCGGAAAATACGACCAAAATCACCGGGCGCGTTTCACGTGAAACTATTCCTACACCCTACCGCCGCCCAAACATCCGCTCCAACGCCGCCGCATCCAGCTTCAGCACCGTGGGCCGGCCATGGCTGCAGGTCGCAGCACGCGGTGTCGCCTCCATCTGGCGCAGCAGCGCATCCATTTCGGCGGCATTGAGTCTCCGCCCGGCGCGGATGCTGCCATGGCAGGCGAGCCGTGCAATCGCCGCATCCAGCTTGCGTTCCAAGGCAGTGCTTTCCGCATCCACCGCCAATTCCTCGGCCATGTCGCGCAGCAGCGGCGCGGGATCAGCAGCGCCGAGCAAGGCCGGCAGGCTTCGCACCAGCACCGCACCGGCGCCGAAGCCCTCAATTTCCAGGCCCAACCGGGCGAGCGCTTCCGCCGCGCCCAGCAAACGCGCCGCATCGGCGGCCGGCATATCCACCACCGCCGGCACCAATAAGGCCTGGGCGCGCACGCCCCCTTCAAGCAATTGCGCGCTCAGCGCCTCATGCGTCAGGCGTTCATGCGCGGCGTGCTGATCCACCAGCACCAGCGAACCATCCGCCGCTTCGGCAATAATGTAGGTGTCCAGTATCTGTGCCACGGCACGGCCCAAGGGATGCGCGGCATCCATCGGCGTGGCGGCAGGCGGCGGCGGCAGGCTCGGCGGGCGGAAGCCAAGCGGCAGGCGCGGCTGCGGCAGCCCGGGCGGGCGCGGCATGGCGTGGGGCAGAACGGGCAGGGCTTCACTGAAGCCCGCAACTGGCGCAGCGCCGGCGAGGGAGGGCACTGCCACCACTGTCCCCGCCCCAATCGCCAGCGCCTTGCGCAGCGCCGAGATCATGGCCCCGCGCACCGCCTCTCCATCGCGGAAGCGAAGCTCGGTCTTCATCGGATGCACATTCACATCCACGGACTCCGGCGGCACTTGCAGGAACAGGGCCGCGACTGGGTGGCGGCCCTGCGGGATCACATCCCGGTAAGCCACGCGCAAAGCCACGCGCAGCAAAGGGTCGCGCACCGGGCGGCGGTTCACCACCAAATGTTGGCCAAGCGTGGTCGGGCGGTGATGGGAAGGCAGCGCCGCCAGCCCGCTGATATCAAGCGTCTCGGAGACCGTTTCCACCGGCACCGCAGCGGCGGCAAACTCCGCCCCCAGCACCTGCCGGATGCGCCCTTCCTGATCCGTGGCGGGCAGGGAAAGCACTTCCCGCCCATCGCTTTGCACGCGAAAGGCCACTTCCGGCCAGGCGAGCGCCAGGCGGCGCACCGCTTCCACCGCGTGTTCAGCCTCCGTGCGGGGATGCTTCAGGAATTTGCGGCGTGCTGGGGTCGCGAAGAACAAATCCCGCACCTCAACCCGCGTGCCGGGGGCACCGGAAGCCGGCGCCACATCACCCTTCAGCCCGCCTCCCACGCTGATCCGATGCGCGGCACCACCCTGCGGGCAAGACGTGATGGCAAGCCGCGCCACCGCGCCGATGGAAGGCAAGGCCTCCCCCCGGAAGCCCAGGGTCGCGATACGGAACAGGGTCGCCTCTTCCGGCAATTTGGAGGTGGCGTGCCGTTCCACGGCGAGCATCAGGTCTTCCGGACCCATGCCGATGCCGTCATCTTCCACCAGAATACGGTCCATCCCGCCGCCTTCCAGCGTCACGGCGATGCGTCGCGCCCCGGCATCCAAGGCGTTTTCAACAATTTCCTTGAGCGCGGCAGCCGGGCGTTCCACCACCTCACCAGCCGCGATGCGGTTCGCGGTGGTTTCCGACAGCAGGCGAATGGCCGGGCGCGGGGCGGAAAGAGGGGCAGCGGACATGCGCCTTTATAGCAGAAGCTTCGAGTCGCGCGTTAGCGCGGTTTCCGTTCACTGTCGTTCACGGGAACCGCACTAAGCCTAAGCTTGGTCGTATTTTCCGAGCCGCCAAGTGAAATCACTTGGCTTGAAAATGCTCAAGTCCGGTCGCATTTTCCAAGTCGCCAAGTGAAATCACTTGGCTTGAAAATGCTCTAAACAGGCTGCAAAGCATGATGCGGCCCGGCGGGTGGCAGGATGATGATGGGATCACCCGCGCGCAGCACACCGCCTTGCAGCACAATCGCCATGATGCCCGATTTGCGGATAAGCCCGCCCGCTTCATCGCGCCCGAGCATCGCCGCCATTAGCCCCGGTTGGAAATGATCAAGCTGGGCGCAGGGATTGCGGAGCCCAGTGATTTCCACAATTGCCTCAGTCCCCAGGCAAAGCCGCGTGCCGGTGCCAAGCCCGAGCAGGTCAATGCCGCGCGTGGTCACATTCTCCCCAATATCGCCGGGCTTGAGCGCAAAACCCTGGGGGGCGAGTTCTTCAAAGATTTCGGCATGCAGCAAATGAAGCTGGCGCAGATTGGGCTGCGAAGGATCACGCGCGACGCGGGAGCGATGCTTCACCGTGACACCAGCATGCGCATCGCCTGCCACGCCAAGCCCGGTGAGCAGCTTCAAACTTTCCGCCGGCTGCTTGCTGAAGCGATGCGCGCCATCGCGGGCAAGGGCTTGGATGTAAGGTGCTGTCACGCGCGGCCTTCCGGCCAAAGCGCCGCGATCTTGCCGATGAGCCCAGTGGTTGAGGCATCATGCGGCTTTTGCGGCGCGCCGGCGCCAAGTTCCGGCAGGATGGCGCTGGCCAATTGCTTGCCAAGCTCGACCCCCCATTGATCAAAGGGATTGATTCCCCAAAGCGCGCCAAGCACCGCGACCTTGTGTTCATAAAGCGCCACCAATTGGCCGAGCGTGAAGGCATCAAGCCGCGGCAGCAGCATGGTGACACTTGGCCGATCACCGGGGAAAACGCGATGCGGCAGCAGGCGGGCAATGTCGGCTTCGGCCACGCCTGCGGCCCGCATCTCGGCGGTGACGGCGGCGCCGGCCTTGCCGTTGAGCAGCGCTTCCGCCTGCGCCAGACCATTGGCAAGCAACTTCCGGTGGCTATCGGCATGCGCGTGATCAGGCCGCGCCATCAGAATGAAATCCACCGGAACGGGTGTGGTGCCCTGATGCAGCAATTGCATGAAGGAATGCTGCGCATTGGTGCCGGGTTCGCCAAACACCACGGGGCCGGAAGCGCGCTGCAGAGGCGCGCCAGAGATAGCGACACGCTTGCCAAGGCTTTCCATTTCAAGCTGCTGCAAATGCGCGGGCAAGCGCGCAAGGCGTTCATCATAGGCCAGCACGGCGCGGCTTGGATAACCAAGCCCATTCACATGCCAGATCTCAACCAAAGCCAGCAGCACCGGCAGGTTTTCGGCAAGGGGCGCATCCCGGAAATGCTGATCCATGACGCGCGCGCCAGCCAGCAGCCGCGCAAAAGCATCCCAGCCAAGGGTCAGCGCAAGCGAAAGCCCAATCGCACTCCAGAGCGAAAACCGCCCGCCTACCCAATCGCGAAAACCAAAGACACGCTTAGGTGAAATCCCGAAAGCGCTGGTCGCGGCAAGATTGGTGGAAAGGGCTGCCATGTGCTGGGAAGCACCAGCCTCGCCCAGGCTAGCGCGCAGCCAGTCGCGCGCCAGCGCAGCATTTGCCATGGTTTCTTGCGTCGTGAAGGTTTTGGAGGCAACCAGCACCAGCGTGCGCGCGGGATCAAGCCTTGCCCGCATCTCCGCCCAGGCATGACCATCCTCATTCGCCAGATAATGCCCGCTGAGCGGTGCCTTAACTGTCCATAGGGCGCGCGCCGCCATGGCCGGGCCAAGATCAGATCCGCCAATGCCGATATTCAGAACATCGGTGAAGCGCTCACCCTTGGCGGTAAGAATGCGCCCTTCATGCACGGCTCGGGTGAATTCTTCCATGCGCGCGCGCACTGCAAGCACTTCGGGCATGACGTCTTCAGCCCCGGCACGGAATTCATCTTCGGGCGCGGCGCGCAGCGCCATATGCAAAGCGGCACGGCCTTCGGTGGCATTCACTGCTGCCCCGGCAAAAAGCCGCGCGCGAAAGCCCACGACATCGCGTGCCTCGGCCAGTGCAAGCAGTGCCTTCAGCACCTCATCCGACAGCGCGGTTTTGGAGAAATCGAGCAGGATATCGCCGGCCTGTCGCGAATACCGCGTAAAGCGATCAGGGTCAGCGGCGAAAAGTGGGCGAATGGCCGCAGCATCCGGCCTGGCCGCCAAAGCCATCAGCGCCGCCCAGGCGGCTTCGCTTTCGTCCTTTGTCATGAATGGGTTGTTTCACGCCTCCACGGCGGGACTATGGCAGAAGGCGGGACGATTTAGCCATGGCGCGCCACGCGCATGGGCGCCAGGATGGCGGCACCAAGTGCCAAGAAAGCGATCACGGTCGCAATGCCCCAGGCCTGGCTGCCGGAGAGTTGTGTCGCCAGCGCAACCGCCGCCGGCCCCAGAAAGCCCGTCACGCGCCCGGAAAGCGCGAAAAGCCCGAAATGCGCCGCCACTTCCTCGGGCGGGGCCATATGGGCCATCAGCGTGCGCGATGCCGCCTGGGCCGGACCCATGAAAAGCCCAAGCGCCAGCGCCAGGGCCCAGAACAGGGTCTTGTCATTGCTCAGCAACAAGAAACTGCCGAGCACAATCATGGCGCCCAGTGCAACAAGGATTGTCGTTTTGGCGCCAAGCCGATCCTCAATCAGCCCGAAGCCCGCGGCCCCTAGCCCCGCCGTGACATTCATGGCAATGCCAAACAGCAAAATTTCCTCAAACCCCATGCCATGCACGCCGGCGGCGTAAATTGCGCCAAAAGCGAAAAGCGTATTGAGGCCATCAGTATAGAATAGCCGCGCGATCAGAAACCGCGCCATGGCCGGGCGCTGGGGCAGGCCGCGCAGGATCCTGCGTGTCTCGGCAAGGCCCGCTCGCACGGCAGCACGGAGTCCAGGCCGCGGCCCGGCAGGGTCAGGGAGCGCGAGCAGCACCGGCCAACCGAACACCACAATCCACACCGCCACCAGAAGGGCGGTCGCGCGCACATGCTCTGACGCGCCGCGATCCAGCCCAAAGGGCGATGGGTTGGGCTGAATGAACAGCACCAGCGCGAGTGCCAGGCAGGCGAGCCCGCCCGCATAGCCAAGCCCCCAGGCGAGGCCGGAAAGCCTGCCCATGCGTTCTTCCGGCACCAGGCCGGGCAGCATGGCGTTGTAGAAAACCGTACCCAGTTCGAAGGCGACGGTCGCAAGGCCGATGCAAATCAGCGCGTAAAAAGCATCTGTGGGGTCGGGGCGGGCGAACCAGATCAGCGCGGTGAAGCTTGCGGTCAGCAGCGTACATAGCGCCAGCATGGCGCGCCGGCGCCGGCCCTGATCGGCAACGGCGCCCAATACGGGCGAAAGCAGCGCAATGGCGAAGGCCGCCAGGGTTTGCATCCAGCCCCATTGCGCCTGACCGGTGACCGGATCGGGCGCGATGCCTTGCGTGAAATAGGCGGCGATGACGAAGGTGGAAACCGCCGTCGGAAAGCCGCTATTGGCCCAATCATAAAGCGCCCAGGCGAAAGCCTTGGTCCGGCCAGGGCGTTCGGCCACCGGCGCTATTCCATGATCCCCTTGGGTCCGCGCGCAATGGCAACGGCGCCGGTGCGCGATACCTCGGCCAACCCAATCGGGCGCATCAGCGCCACAAAGGCATCAATCTTGTCGCCATTGCCGGTCATCTCAAGCACGAAGCTTTCCGTGGTGGCATCCACCACGCGCGCACGGAAGGCATCCGCAAGCCGCAGCACTTCCATGCGGCTCTCACCCCGGCCCACCACCTTGATCAGCGCCAATTCGCGCGTCAGATGCGGACCTTCGATGGTAAGGTCGGAGACCTTATGCACCGGCACCAGCCGATCCAGCTGCGCCTTGATTTGTTCAATCACCATATCCGTGCCGCTGGTGACGATGGTGATGCGCGAAATCCGCCCGGTTTCATCCACCGGCGCCACCGTCAGGCTATCAATATTATAGCCACGGCCAGAGAATAGGCCGATGACGCGCGCCAGCACGCCCGCTTCGTTTTCAACCAGCACGGCAATGGTCGCAGCGCGTTGGCCGCCTTTCAGATCAGACATCGCGCTATTCCTCAGACCAGGACCTTGCCTTCATCGGTAACGCCGGCAACGCCACCTTCCTGGCCCGGGCCAAGGATCATTTCATTATGCGCCGCACCTGATGGGATCATGGGGAAGCAGTTTTCATCCTTCGCCACACAGATATCCGCGATCACGGGCTTGTCTATCGCGATCATTTCCCGGATCACGCGGTCCAGATCATCAATGCCTTCCGCGCGCATGCCAACTGCGTGGAAGCTTTCGGCAAGCCTCACGAAATCAGGCAGCGATGCCGAATAGCTTTCGGAATAGCGGCCACCATGCAGCAATTCCTGCCATTGGCGCACCATGCCCATATATTCATTGTTCAGAATGAACACCTTCACCGGCAGGCGATATTGCGCAAGCGTGCCCATTTCCTGAATATTCATCAGGATGGAAGCCTCACCGGCGATATCAATCACCAGCGCATCCGGATGCGCAATCTGCACGCCCATCGCTGCCGGCAGCCCATAGCCCATGGTGCCAAGCCCGCCCGAGGTCATCCAGCGATTGGGCTTGTCAAAACCGAAATACTGCGCCGCCCACATCTGGTGCTGACCAACTTCGGTGGTGATGAAGGTCTCACGCCCCAATTCGCGGGTGATCTCATAAAGCCGCTTCACCGCATGCTGCGGCTTGATGATCTTGCTTTCCTGGCGATACTGCAGGCAATTCGTGCTGCGCCACGCATCAATCTGGCGCCACCAGGCAGCAATGGCGCCTTTGTCCTGCGGCGCTTCATCCGCCTTCCAGGCTTCGATCATGGCAGCGAGCACGGCGCGCGCATCGCCCACAATCGGCACATCCACCGCGACATTCTTGTTGATGGAGGATGGATCAATATCCGCATGGATCTTCTTCGATGTTGGTGAGAAGGCATTAAGCCTGCCCGTCACACGGTCATCGAAACGTGCGCCGATATTGAACATGACATCGCAGCCATGCATCGCAAGATTGGCTTCATAAGTGCCGTGCATGCCAAGCATGCCCAGGAATTGCGGGTCTTCCGCCGGATAGGTGCCAAGCCCCATCAGCGTATTGGTGCAGGGCATCCCTGTCATGCGGACAAACTCACGCAACAGGCGCGATGCTTCTGGCCCGGCATTGATCACGCCGCCGCCGGCATAGACAATCGGGCGATGCGCGCGCTTGAAAAGCCGCACCGCATCGCGGATGGCCTTGGCATCGGGTTCCGTCCGCGGGCGATAGGAACGATGGCTTTGCGCGGTCGCTTCCCGATAGGGCGCCTTGTTGATCAGGATATCCTTGGGCAGATCAATTACCACCGGGCCGGGGCGGCCGGATTTCGCGACGTAAAAGGCTTCGTGCATCACGCGCGCCAGGTCTTCGGATTTCTTGACCAGATAATTATGCTTGGTCGCAGGGCGGGTGATGCCGGTGGTATCGGCTTCCTGGAAGGCATCATTGCCGATCAAATGCGTCGGCACCTGGCCGGTCAGGCAAATCACCGGCACGGAATCCATCAGCGCATCCAAAAGCCCCGTCACGGCATTGGTGGCACCTGGGCCGGAGGTGACCAGCACCACGCCAACCTTGCCGGTGGACCGCGCATAGCCTTCCGCCGCATGCACCGCCGCCTGTTCATGGCGCACCAGAATGTGGCGAATGGCGTTTTGCTGGAAAATCGCGTCATAGATCGGCAGCACCGCGCCGCCGGGATAGCCGAAAATCACCTCAACGCCGTTATCCTTCAGCGCGCGCAATACGACCTCGGCACCCGACATGGTCAGGGCATCAGAGGCGGGCGGGGCTTGGGTCGCGGCGGACATGGGTGACTTCCTTCATGAAAAACAACCGGCCCCAATGGTTCGGGGCCGGCGAGGGCGGTCTGTTAGACCCTCGAATCGGGGACGTCAACGGATAAAATCAAGAAATGCGAAAAATTTGGCTGATTCACTTTCCGAAAATTGCGCTAAATCTTCAAATCGCGCATTTATGATATAGGTACGCTCGGGCGGGGCCAGTTCATGGTGGCGGAACCAGGTGGCTTGCCGCTTGGTGTATTGCCCGGTTGCCAGGATGGCGCGGGCAGAGGCTTCTTCTGCCGTCAGTTTCCCGGCCAGCATGGCCGAGAGTTCCGGCACGCCATGGGCGCGCATGGCGGGCAGGCTGGGATCAAGCCCTTGCGCCAGCAGGGCGCGCACTTCCTCAACCGCGCCGGCCTCGATCATCGCTGCCCAACGCTGGGCGATGGCGGCGCGCAGCCTATCGCGCGGCGGGTCCAGCAGAATGGCGGCAAAGCGATAGGGGGCGGGGCTGGCGGCGCCCTCTGCCTGCCAAGCCGCAATGCCGCGCCCGGTGCCGCGCCAAACCTCCCAGGCGCGGGCGAGGCGCTGGCTGTCACTGGGGCGGAGCCGCGCGGCGGAGGCAGGGTCCTCGACCGCAAGCCGTGCATGCAGGGCAGCCGGGCCTTCCTCGGCCAAAAGGCGCCGGGCTTCTTCCCGCGCCGGCGCCGGGATGGGGGGGATGGCGGCGATGCCTTGCGTCAGGGCCGCGCAATACATGCCCGTGCCACCGCAAATGATGGGCAGCCGCCCGGCGGCGCGCACTTTATCCATGGCCTTGAGCGCGGCATCGCGCCACCAGGCGACGGAGGCGGCCTCAGCGGCAGGGCGCACACCGTAGAGAAGATGCGGCGCGCGGGCCTCATCCGCCGCACTCGGGCGGGCGGTGATGATGTGGAGTTCCCGATAAAGCTGCATGCTATCGGCATTGATGATGGCGCCGCCGAGGCGTTCGGCGATGGCCAGCGCCAGGGCGGATTTGCCGGAGGCGGTGGGGCCGACGACAAACAATGCGAGAGGTTGTATCTCGTTCATGGCGCGGGCATAGGCCGGATATGGAAAAGGTTTTGACCCTGATCGCGCCGCGCGGCGC
>Ga0169931_10003635_pt1 | contig 24350 bp, 20 predicted proteins | sample Kivu_15m_20L_FD_129675 | JGI IMG/M metagenome (GOLD analysis project Ga0169931, IMG submission 129675) | Freshwater microbial communities from Lake Kivu, Western Province, Rwanda to study Microbial Dark Matter (Phase II) - Kivu_15m_20L... | ecosystem: Environmental > Aquatic > Freshwater > Lake...
GCGCGTCCACAGCCAGTTCCCATCGGCGCCGAACTGCAACAGGCCGTCGAGCGTGGCGCGGCCCTGCAGCTGCAGCGGAAGCTGGGCGCCCAACGTTTCGATCACGCGCTCGCAGTCGAGGTCCGCCAGCGCGAAACGCAGCTCGCCAGCGCCGGCGCGCTGCTCGAGTGTTGCCTCAACGCGGCCGCCCGCGACCTCGACCGCGAGCTGCGCCTCTACAGCGCCGCGCGCGAGCTCCTCGAGGTCGACGCGACCGCTCCCGTTCGTCAGTTGGAGATCGCCGTGTGTTTCGAAGGACGCGAGGCTCAGCTCAGTGGGGCGCAGCTGTCCGCGCGCCGCGAGCGCCACGTTGCGCGGCGAGCTGGGCCAGTCTCCGACGAGCGCAACTTCGAGCGCCGCCGCGTCGAACGCACCGTCGGGTGCGAGCCGCAAAACGGTCGAGCGCACGCTCGCGCTGCGCTCGGGTGTGGCGCGCAATTCGAGCGCGGCGTCGAGCAACTCGAGCTGCGGCCAGCGCTGCGGGAGTGCGAGCTTCGCGCCCGCAGCGTTCGAGGCCGCACCCGTCGGCCGCGTCAGATCGACCGCGACCCGCAGACCTTCGACGCGCACCTGCTCGAGCGCCTCGATCTCGCCCCGGAGCAGACCGCGCAACGCGTGGCGCGTCGCCAGCTGTGCTATCTCGACGCGGCGCAGCGCCCCGTGTTCGTCGCGCGCCACGAGCACGACGTCGCGCAGTTCGATGCCGCTCCACCAGTCGCCCGAACTCGCGCCGAGCTCGAGCTCAAACCCCAAGCGTTCCGCCAGCGGCGCGCGGAGCAGACGCACGAGCCCGGGGGCAAGCCGGTTGCGCCCGAGCCACGCCAGCGCCGCCAGCAGCGCGAGCGCCAGCGTCGCCAGCACGGCCCAGCGCAGCGCGCGCCGCGCACGACTCATCGCCTTGCGCTCCTTCACAGCCGGCCCCGCCGCCGTCACTCGTCACCGACTCGCGTCCAACCTTGGCGCTGCAGCCAACGCAGGATCAGCGCGGCGATCGTGAGCAGCACACCGAGCACCAGGAAGTAGCCGTAGCGCCAGTCCAGCTCGGGCATGTGCTCAAAGTTCATTCCGTAGAGGCCGGTCACGAACGAGAGCGGGATGAACACCGCCGTGACCGCCGTCAGCAGGCGCATGATTTGGTTCATGCGCAGGTTGAGCGCGCCGTGGATCAGCTCGCGCACGTCGGTGCCCAGATCGCGGTAGTGCGCCGACAGCTCGACGATGCCCTGCGCGTGGTCGCGCAAATCCGCCAGGAACGGCAGCGTCTGGGGCTTGAAGTAGCCGTGCGCTTCGTGGCGCAGCGCGTTGACGAGCTCGCGCATGGGCAGCGCGACACGGATCGAGAGCCGCAGGTCGCGCATCAGCTCGTACAGCCGCCGCAGCGGACGCGACGAGGGCCGTTCGATCGCTTCGGCTTCGACTTCGTCGAGGCACGCGCCGAGCCGCTCGAGAAACGGCGTGTAGGTGTCGACCACGCAGTCCAGCACGCGGTAGGCGAGGAAATCGACCTCGTGCCGGCGCGTGAAGCTGTCCTGATCCTCCAGCCGTTTGCGCAGCGGCGTGAGGACGTGCAGCGGTTCGTCGAGGAACGTGATCAGCACGCGCCCGCGCACGAACAGCGACACCTGCTCGAGCTCGGAAGGGTTGCCGAGCTTGACCGCCTTGGCGACCACGAACAGCCCCGACTCGTAGAGCTCGACCTTGGGCTGCGAGCTGTTGCTGACCACGTCTTCGAGTGCGAGGCGCGGCGTGAGGAAGTGCTTCTCGAGCACCTCGAACAGCTCGGGATCGCCGAAGCCCTCGACCTCGATCCAGGTCACGCCGTCGAACGGCGCGAGGCGCGCGAGGTCCTTGGGCGAGGCGCACACGCGCGATTCGAAGCGCTGCGCGTCGTAGGTCGTCACGCGCACGGTCGGGCGCAGCGCGTCCGCGGGAATCGCGAGCGTGCCCGGTGCGGCGCCCGGATTGGAGGCTAGGCCGTGGCGGCGTTTCTTGCGTGCCATGCAGTGCGGGATTGTAGGAACGCGTCGCGGCGACTGCGCCCGCGCACGGCGCCAAGTTACTCTCGCGCGCAATGTTCCCGCTGCGCGACGACCAGCCAAGCCGCACGCTACCGCTCGTCACCTACGCGCTGATCGTGTTCAACGCCGCGGTGTTCGTGCACCAGTTGAGCCTGGGAGAACGCGAGACCACGGCGCTGCTCGAGCACGCAGCGCTGCTGCCCGGGCGCCTGAGCGAAGTCGTGCGCGACGGATCGCCCGCGGAGCTGTTCGAGTCCGCGAGCACGCTCGTCACCAGCCAGTTCCTCCACGGCGGCTTCCTGCACGTCCTACTGAACCTGTGGACCCTGTGGATCTTCGGCGACAACGTCGAGGACCGGCTCGGGCGCCTGAAGTTCCTCGTGTTCTACGTCGCCTGCGGCGCGGCAGCCGGCCTGCTGCACGTCGCGTCCAATCCCGACTCGCTCGTGCCGACGCTCGGCGCCTCGGGCGCGATCAGCGGCGTGATGGGCGCGTACGTCGTGCTGTACCCGCGAGCGCGCGTGGTCACGCTCGTGCCGGTGCTGTTCTACCCGCTGTTCTTCAGCCTGCCGGCGCTGGTCTACGTCGGACTGTGGTTCGTGCTGCAGCTCTTCAGCGGCCTCGTCGACAGCGGCGCGGACGGCGGCGTCGCCTGGTGGGCCCACATCGGCGGATTCCTCGCCGGAATCGCGCTGCTGCCGCTGCTGCGCCGAGGCAAACGACAGACCGAGCGCAGGCGCGACTAGCTGCGCACGCGGCGGTAGACGAGCGCAGCGAGCGGAAGCGCCACCGCCCACACCACGCCGACGCCGATCAACGCCGTGGTGCGCGGCGTGAGCACCTCGAGCGAGCCCAGACGTTCGCCGCCGAGGTACGAAACAGGCGCGCCGAAGAGTGCGAAGGCGACGTTGAGCCAAGGGCGGCTCGTGACCCAGGCGAGCGAGGACTCGAAGGTGCTGGCGAACACGACCCACAGCGCGAGGATCCAGGCCGGCGCGAGGCCGGGCGCGAGCGCCGTGCCGCGGAACGAGAGCCAGCCCAGCCCGAGTTCCGCGACGCCTACGAACGCGCCGAGCGCACCCACGGCGAGCAACGCGAGCGCCTCGCGCTTGGGTTTGGGCGCCACGCGTACGGCGTAGATGCTCCACAGCACCACGCTGAGCGGGCCGAGCCACTCCAGCCCGTGTGCGGCGCCGAGCACGCACGCGAACCAGCACACCTGGAAGCCGACGAAGTTGACCAGCTTGTTCATCGGCGTGCGGAGAGGCTGCGTGCGCGCTCTAGAACGCGCCGATCACGGGCGCGCGGCGCGCCAGCGGCTTTTGGAGCAGCAGCTGCGACACGCCGATCGAACGCTCCGCGAAGCCGCCTTCGCAGTAGCACAGGTAGAACTCCCACAGCCGGATGAACTCGTCCGAGAATCCCTGGGCCTTGACCTGCTCGAGGTTGGCGAAGAAGCGCCGGCGCCACTCGGCGAGCGTGCGCACGTAGTGCGGGCCGATGTCCTCGAGGTGGAACAGCGACATGTCGGTCACGCGGGAGACGCGCTCGAGCATGCTGGCCGTCGAGGGAATGCACGAGCCGGGGAACACGTAGCGTTGGATGAAGTCCACGCCCTCGAGCGCCTGGGCGTAGAACTGGTCGCGGATCGTGATCGCCTGTAGCAGCATCAGGCCGTGCGGCGCGAGCAAGCTGCTGCACTTGCTGAAGTAGGCGTCGAACCAGCGCTCGCCGACGGCTTCGATCATCTCGATCGAGACGAGCTTGTCGAACTGGCCTTGCAGATCGCGGTAGTCCTGCATCACGACCTCGACGCGGCCTTCGAGGCCGGCCGCGCGCACACGCTCGACGGCGAGGTCACGTTGCTCCTTCGAGATCGTAGTCGTTGTCACCCGGCAGCCGTACTCGCGCGCGGCGTAGACCGCCATCGCGCCCCAGCCCGTGCCGATCTCGAGCAAGTGGTCCGTGCGCTGCAGGTCGAGCTTGCGGCAGATGCGCTCGAGCCGGCCGCGCTGCGCGTCCTCGAGCGATTGCTCGGGCGCGTCGAAGATCGCGCACGAGTACATCATCGATTCGTCGAGGAACAGCTTGTAGAACTCGTTGCCCAGGTCGTAGTGCGCCGCGATGTTGGCGCGCGAGCCGTCGCGCGTGTTGTCGCGCCGCGCGTGCCACCAGCGCAGCGCCGCGCCGCCCAGGCGCGCGATGCCGCTCTCCATCGCGTTGAGCACCTCGCGGTTGCGCACGAGGATGCGCACCAGCCCGACGAGGTCGTCGCAGGCCCAGGCGCCGTCGATGTACGCGCCGCCGGCGCCGACACTGCCCTTGGCCGCGACGTCGAGGTACAGGCGCGGATCGTGGACGACCAGCTCGACCGCGGGTTCACCGGCGCGGCGCGTGCCAAAGCTCTCGGTGCCCAGCGAGTCGCGCAACGTGAGCGCGCCCCACTTCAAGTTGCGCAGCCGCTCGACGAGGCCTTTGCGCGCCGCGCGTTCGAGCGCGGAGAAGCTGCGCGCTGACGTTGCGGCGCGGCGCGAGGCCTCGAGGCCGTCGAGGATGAGCTGCGGGCGCGGGCGAAGGGTTTCCGAGTTCATGCCGAAACTCCAGTCGAGACAGAGCGGTGCTTGGGGTGTTCGAAGAACGGCGCGCCGGCGAGCTTGAGGCGCAGCGCCTGCCAGTAAATGGCCGCGACCGTGCGCAGCGAGAAGCCGGGGAACGCGGCGAGCGCGTGGGCGAGGCTGCGGCCGTCGAGCGGGCGCCGCTCGAGCTGCATGCGCGCCTCGAACATCTTCGCACCGCGCTCGTAGGTCTCCATGCGCACGCGCGTTTGGCCTTCGTCGTCGCAAAAGCCCCAGACGTAGCTCTGCTCCATGTCCATGAAGGGCGAGATGTGGAAGCGTTTGTCGAAGCGCGCCACGACTTCGCCACGCTCGCGCAGGCGCGCATCGAGCACGTAGCTGTGGCGTTCGTTCCAGGGAGTGTTCGTGATCTCGGCGACGATCGCGTCGAGCTCGTCCGCCTCGTCGTACACGAAGTAGAAGCTGACCGGGTTGAGCACGTAGCCGAGCAAACGCGGCTGCGTCACGAGTTCGACGCGGCCCGTGCAGCGCCGGCCGAGCTCGTTCGACGCGCGCTCGCGCACCGCCTGCGCCAGCGGCGTGCGCGCTTCGCCGAGGTAGTCGCTGCGGCGAAAGCTGGCGAGGTTCGCACGCTCGAGCGACCACAGCCAGCGCCCGGCGAAGACACGCTCGAGCTCGTCCAGGTCCAGACGCAGCGCGAAGTGCCGGTACGTGAACTCGTGCACGATCGGAAGCTCGCGCCGATGAGTGACGCGCCCGAAGTACACGGCGCTGCGCAGCTGCTTGGCGGCGCTCATCGCGCGAGCGCCTCCTGCGGCGCCTTGGCGATGCGCTCGGCCACGACCGCACCGCTCTTCGCGCCGTCCTCGTGGAATCCGTAGGTCCAGTACGCGCCGCAGTACCACGTGCGCCGCACGCCGCTGATCTCGTCGCGCCGCGCCTGGGCCGCGATCGACTCGCGCGTGTACTGCGGGTGGTGGTAGGTGATGCGCTTGATGATCTTCCTGGGATCGACCACGTGCGTGCGGTTGAGCGTCACGCAGATCTGCTCGGGGCAATCGAGCGCCTGGAGCTTGTTCATCCAGTACGTCACGGCCACCGGGCCGGGCTGGAGCGGCTCCTCGGGCTTCACGAGGTGGTAGTTCCAACTCGCCCAGCACTTGCGCAAACGCGGCAGGAGCCGCGCATCGGTGTGCAGCGCCGCTTCGTTTTCCTGGTAGCGGATCGCGCCGAGGATCTCGCGCTCGGGCGTCGACGGATCGGCGAGCAGGCGCAGCGCCTGATCGGAGTGCGTGGCGATCACGACCTGGTCGAAGGAGCGCACTTCACCGCCCGGCAGCGTGAGCTCGACGCGGTCGTCGAAGCGCCGCACGCGCTGCACCGGAGTGCGCGTGTGGATGCGCTCCTTGAGCGGCTTGATGAGCGCCTCGACGTAGCTCTTCGAGCCGCCCTTCACCGTCAACCACTGCGGCCGTCCGTCGACCTGAAGCATCCCGTGGTTGTGGAAGAAGTCGACGAAGAAGCGCGCCGGGAAGGCGTGCATGTCGCCTTCGCCCGCCGACCAGATCGCGGCGCCCATCGGGACCGCGTAGTTCTGGATGAAGCTCTTGGAGTAGCGCTTGTGCGCGAGCCACTCGCCGAGCGACCAACGCCCCTCGCGGTCTTCGAGCAACTCGAGCGCTTCCTTGTTGAAGCGCAGGATGTCGCGCACCATCGCGAGGAAGCTCGGACGCAGCAGGTTCGAGCGCTGCGCGAAGAGCGTGTCGAGGTTGCGGCCGTTCCACTCCAGCCCCGTGCGCTCGCAGCGCACGCTGAAGCCCATGTCGCTGTCCTGCGCTTCGACGCCCAGCTCCTCGAGCAGGCGGCAGAACGTCGGATAGGTCTTGCGGTTGAAGACGATGAAGCCCGTGTCGACGGTGTACGGGCGGCCCGCGACCTCGACCGCGTGCGTGTGCACGTGCCCGCCGACGTGGGCCCCCGCTTCGAACAAGGTGAGCTCGTGCTCGCGGCGCAAGTGGTGCGCGACGACCAGTCCGGCCACGCCGGTCCCGATGACGGCGATGCGCATGGCTCTAGACCCCTTCGCGGCGCGCGCCGCGTTCGAGGATGTGTTGCGGCACGGGGCGCAGATCCCACACTAGCCCGAGCTTTTCGAGCACCTTCAGCGCGTAGAAGCTCGGGTCGATCTGCCAGCGCGTGAAGCCCTGGCGCGCCGCGCCGGGGAAGTAGTGGTGGTTGTTGTGCCAGCCTTCGCCGAGCGTGAGCAGCGCGAGCCACAGGTTGTTGCGGCTGGTGTCGCTGGTCGGGTACACGCGCTTGCCCCACACGTGCGCCAACGAATTGATCGTGAAGGTCGCGTGGAACAGCACCACGGTCGAGATCACGCCGCCCCACACGACCAGCTGCCAACCGTTCGTGCCGAGGCCCGGTGCGTAGCTCTCGAGCAGCGCGCCCAGGCCGTACAGCGCCGCGAAGAACGCGAGCGGCGTGAGGATGTCGAAGCGATCGAGGAAGCGCAGCTCGGGGAACTTCGCCAGGTCCTTCACGTGCTCCAGACGCGTGGCGAAGTTCTCGCGCGCGGTGATCCAACCCACGTGGCTCCACCAGAAGCCGCGCGTGAGCGGCGAGTGCGGATCGTCGGCGGTGTCGGAGCTGCGGTGGTGTTCGCGGTGGTGCGCGGCCCACCACAGCGGACCGCGCTGCACGCTCGTGGCGCCGAGCAGTCCGAAGAAGAACTGCGCGACGCGGCTGGTCTTGAAGGCGCGGTGCGAGAAGTAACGGTGGTAGAACGCGGTGATCGCGAACATCCGCACCACGTACAGCGCGACGGCGACTGCCAACGCGGTCCAGCTCCAACCGACCCACACCACGGCGACCGCCGACAGGTGCAGAGCGAGGAACGGTGCGACGCGCAGCCAGTCGACGCGCTGCTCGGAGACGGGCGTGCGCAGCGCGCGCAGCTCGTCCATGCCGGCCCACGAGTCGATCCAACGCGTGAGGGTGGTGACGAAGCTCGTCGTCACAGGGCGCGTCGGCGCGGCGTTGGTCGGCGCGCCCTTCACGCTTTCACCGCAGCGCCGTGCGCGAAGCGGTAGTGCGACACGATCCACTCCGTACCGCCGCGGTAGTTCCACAGCTCGGCGCAGGCCATGAAGAACACGCGCCAGTTTTCGAGCCAGGCCTTCTCGCGCCCGGCGCCGTAGGTCTGCGCCAGGATCTCCAGCGCGCGCTCGCGGTTACGGTCGAGGTTCTCGAGCCAGTGTTCGGCCGTCTGGCCGTAGTGCTCGCCGCTCACGCGCCAGTCCTGCTCGAGCGCGAGGTCGCGGAAGCAGCGCGGCATGAGGTCGTGGCTGGGCATCATGCCGCCGGTGAAGAAGTTGCGGCCGAGCCAGTTGTCTTCGCCTTCGACTTCGAACGGATAGGCGTGCTTGACGTGCGTGAACACGTGCACGAACAGCTTGCCCTGCGGCGCGAGCCAGCGTGTCAGGCGTCGGCCGAGTTCCTCCCAGTTGCGCAGGTGCTCGAACATCTCGACCGACACGATCCGATCGAAGCGCTCGTTCAACTCGAGCTGGTTGGCGTCGCAGGTGCGGATCTCGAGGTTCGAGAGGCCGCGCTCGCGGCACTGCGCCTCGATCCACTCGCGCTGCGTGCGCGAGTTGGAAACGCCGAGGAAACGCGAGCGCGGAAAGCGCTCGGCCATCCACAGGCTCAAACTGCCCCAGCCGCAACCCAGCTCGAGCACGCGCTGGCCGTCGGCCAGTTGCGCGCGCTCGGCGTACAGCGCGAGCATCGCCTCCTCGGCCTGATCGAGCGTGCGCACGCCATCGGGGTAGTACGCCGACGAGTACTTCAGGCGCTTGCCCAGGCACAGCCGGTAGAACTCGGTCGGCACTTCGTAGTGCTGCTCATTCGCCTCGCGCGTGTGCACCGCGAGCGGACTGCTGCGCATCGACTCGACGAAGCCTTCGTGACCACCCTTGGCGGCCTCCTCGCGCAAGCGCTGCGCAAGCAGGCGGCGGATGCCGAGACGAATGGCGAAGTCGGGCGCTAGCCCCGACTCGATGACAGTTTGCAGCCCCATCAGACGGTCCTTTGTGAGTCGAGCGGGAACCAGGGAACGAAGGCGCTCGTCGTGCGCTGGTACTCGCGGTAGTCATCCCCGCGGGAGCGCAAGGCCTGCGCTTCCGTGGGCGGAATCCCGGTGACGAACAGAATCAGGCCGAGCATGAGCAGCGGCGCCGCGAACCCGAGCGCGCCGAAGGGCGCGCTGAGCCCCAGGAGCGCGTAAGCGATCCACAGGCACCACTGGAAGAAGTAGTTGGGGTGGCGCGAGTAGCGCCACAGACCGACGCGGCAGGTTTTGCCGCGGCTGGTCGGCAGTTTCTTGAACGCAGCGAGCTGACGGTCGGCGAGCGCTTCGCCCACCAGGCCGATGATCCACAGCGCGGCGCCCGCGCCGTCGAGCCAGCCCAGCGGCGCGTCGCTGAGGCACGCTAGCGCAAAAGGCAGCGAAAGCAGCACGTCGAGCAGCGCCTGCGCCTGGAAAAACAGGAAGAAGTTCCGTTGCGCGCTCGCGCCCCACTGCTTGCGCAGCGTCGCGTAGCGGCCGTCTTCGACGCCGCCGCGCGCGCGGTCGACGTACAGGTGCAGCGCGAGACGCCAGGTCGCCGACGCGACCATCACCGCGATCAGCAAGCGACGCGAGACGTCGCCGTCGGCGAGAGCTGCGTAGAGCACCGCGAGCACGCCCAGCAGCGCCGACCAGGCGATGTCGACGCTGGTCGCGTCCTTGGTGCGCGTCTGGCGCAGCCACAACAGGCCCATCACGCCCGCAGCGACCGGCCAACCCACTCCGAGCAGCGCTCCCAGCTCCGACCAGTTCACCGCGCACCTGCGCTTGCTTCGAGGGCGAGTGTGGACTGGACGACAAGGGCGAACATGGCGGCTCAGACGTGGTTACGCAGCATCAGCTCCTTTGGATGCGGGTCCAGGTAGACCTGACAAGCGAGGTACACGACGCCGAGACGCCGGACATGGTGGCGCACGAGCGTGAGAGGAACAACGAGCGGGACGAGGCCGGCGCGGTAGTCCGCGAAGGTCTGGTGGAGTTCCGCGCGGCTGGGCTCGTCGAGTTGCTCGCGGAAGTAGCCCGCCATGTGTTGCAGCACGTTCATGTGCCGGCCGCGTGTGGCGGGCCGCGCCATGGCCTCGGCGAAGCCGCGCCCGTACTGCTCGCGCAACTGCGCGCGGCCGAGTTTCTTGCCCTCGGCCACCAGACGCCCCAGGGATGCGTAGTGTTCGGGGCTGTGCGCGAGGAGCAGGTACTTGTGCGCGGCGTGGAACGCGACCAGGCGCCCCAGCGACCAGGGCTGCGCCTCGAAGTCGCGCCAGCGGCGGTGCGCGAAGACCCGCTCGACGAACGTCTCGCGCAACTTGGCGTCGTTGAGCCGGCCCTCTTCTTCGACGGGCAGCAGCGGGAAGCGCTCGATGAGCACCTGCGCAAAAATGCCGCGCCCCTTGCGCACGCTCATGCCGCCCTTGCCGTAGACCTTGACGCGCTCCATCCCGCACGAGGGACTGTCGCTCTTGAGCACGTAGCCGCACAGGTCGAGCTCGGCGAGCGCCTCTACGCGCTTGCGCGCCCAGGCCAGCAACGTGGGCGTGTAGTCCTCGCCGCTTTCGCCAAACACGAGGCTCGGCGCCTCGGGGGTCCGCACCAGCCGCAGCGTCGGCCGCGGGACCGTGAGGCCGCTCTCGACCTCCGGGCATACGCGGACGAACTCGACGAAGCCTCCGAGCTCGTCGGCGACGAAACGGTCGCGCTTGTGCCCGCCGTCCCAGCGGACCGCATCGCCGAGCAGGCAGGCGCTCACGCCGATACGGATCGGCGCGGCACCGGCCGGCGCTGAGGTTTCAGTGCTGGAGCTGGGCGAGGAGTTCGTGGAACTCGCGGAAGTCGCGGACACGACTGAAGGGCGGCAGGTGCGTGGCGGGTTCGGGCCACAGGCCGCGCCCGCCGAGCACGAGGTGCACGTCGTGCGCCTGGCACGCGCTGGCGAGGGTGAAGGCCTGGTTGCGCAGCCGCTCGGCGTCCGAGGACGCTTCCGCCGCCGACAGCGCGAGCATATCGCAGCCGCCGGACTCGATGCGCGCGATCAATTCCGGGGTGGGCGTCATGCGGCCGGCCCACTGGCTGTTCCAGCCGTGCTCGCGCAGCGAAAGTTCGGCGAGCAGCAGGCCGAGCGTGTGCTCGTCGCCTTCGGCCGTCGCGAGCAGGCAGCGCGGTGCGTTGAGCGACACCGCGAGAGATTCCACGCAGCGCGCCAGCCCGCGCGACAGGCGTTCCGAAGCGGCGTGCTCCTGGAGCACGCTCACCTCGCCGCGGCGCCAGCGGGCGCCCATCTCGCCGAGGGCGGCGGCGATCAGTTCGGCGACCTGCCACCACGAGCCCAGCCGTGAGCGGTCGAAGAGCAGCGCGCTGTGGACCTCGTAGGGGCCGCACTCGTCGTGCAGGAGCCGCAGCCAGGCGTCGATCTGCGCCGGGTCGGGGGCGTGCACCTCCCGTTGGCGCAGGCGGAAGCGCTCGACCTCTTCGCGCCCGAAACGGCGGTGCTTGCCGGGGGTACGCAGGCAGGGGAGCAAACCGGAGTCGGCCCAGCGCTTGACGCTGGTGGGGCCCACTCCGAGCAACTTGGCGACATCGGCACTGGTGAGAAATTCGTCCATGGGACCGCTTCTTCGGCCATACCGATGGACGATTCTAGCCATAAATCCGGCTATGTCGGTTGCACCAGTCCCTAGCAGTGCCAAGATTCGTCCATGAACCACCCGAACAACGTCCGTCCGCTCCAGCGGGTCCTGATCACCGGCGCGACCGGGTTCGTCGGCCGCCAGCTGTGCCTGCGCCTCGCCCGCGAGGGGGTGGCCGTGGTGGCCTGGGTGCGCGACCTGGAGCGGGCCCGCGCTGCGCTCGGCGACGCCCCGGAGCTGCTCGCGACCGGCGCGCCCGACGCGGAGCTCGACGCGGCGCTCGAGCGTTGCGACGCAGTGATCCACCTCGCCGGCGCCGGGCTGTTCGACCGACGCTGGAGCGCCGCCCGCAAGCGCGAGCTCCGAGCGAGTCGCGTGGACACGACGCGCCGCCTCGTCGAAGCGCTCGGCCGCACCAAGCGCCGACCCGCGCTGGTCAGCGCGAGCGCGATCGGCTGGTACGGCCCCCGCAGCGACGAGGAGCTCGACGAGCGCTCGGCCTCCGGCGCCGGCTACCTGGGCGACCTGTGCAAGGCCTGGGAGCAGGCCGCGCTCGACGCGCGCGCCTTCGGAGTGCGCGTGGCGCTCGTGCGCATCGGCGTCGTGCTCGGCCTGGGCGGGGGCGCGCTAGAGAAGATGCTCCCGCCGTTCCGCCTCGGCTTGGGCGGGCGCCTGGGCGGCGGACGGCAGTGGATGAGCTGGATCCACGCCGAGGACCTCGTCGAATTGCTCGTCACGGCGGCGCGCGACGCGCGCTACGAAGGCGTGTTCAACGGCACGGCGCCCGAGCCGGTCACCAATGCGGCCTTCACCCGCGAGCTGGCCCAAGCCCTCGGCCGCCCGGCCTTCCTGCCGGCGCCGGGCTTCGCGCTGCGGCTCGCCTTGGGCGAAGCCTCCGTCGTGCTGCTCACCGGCCAGCGGGTGCTGCCGCGCCGCGCGCTCGAGCTGGGCTTCGCGTTCCGCTTCCCGACGCTCGCCGCCGCGCTCGAACGGCTGGTCGGCGACGGCGCCGTGAGCGTCGTCCGCGCGCCCGTCGCACCCGACACGGAGTACCTGCGGCGCGCGCGGCCGCGCTACCTGCTCGAGGCGCGGACCGTGGTCCCGGCGCCGCTCGAAGAGGTGTTCGCCTTCTTCTCGCGCGCCGAGAACCTGGGCGCGATCACGCCGCCGTCGATGGAGTTCCGCATGGTCACGCCGCGCGGGCAGCCGATGCACGAAGGCCGCGAGATCGACTACCGCGTCAAGGTCGGGCCGCTGCCGCTCAAGTGGCGCTCGCGCATCGAGGTCTGGCGGCCCGGCGAACAGTTCGTCGACAGCCAGCTGCGCGGGCCGTACGCGTGCTGGTGGCATGAACACCGCTTCGAGCGCGGCCCGGGCAACACGACCGTGATGCGCGACCGCGTGTGGTACGCGCCGCCGCTGGGCGCGCTCGGCGCGTTGGCGCAGCCGCTCGTCGTGCGGCCGCAGCTCGTGGCGGTGTTCAACTACCGCGAGCACGCCATCGCGCTGCGCTTTGGACGCACGCCGGCGAGCCCGGCCGCCGCGCGCGAGGCGCTGCACGGACCAGCCCAACCTGCGGCGTGAAAGAGAAGCGGCCCACGGTCGCCTGAGCTTCCGTGAGCCTGGTTCCGCGGCCCGCTGAACATTCCTCGATCAGCCGGTGGAGAGCACGGTGGAGAGAGCGTCTGCCGGACGAGCGCTGAACCACCAGCTTCAACGCGCCAAGTGCGGCGCCTTGCCAGTCACAATCCCGACGTCTTCGCCGCTCCCAAGAGCAGGAATCAAGCATGCCTTCGACCGTCGTGCCGCCCGATGCGCCGCCGCTGCGCGTGCGCGCCGCCAACGCCCGCCCCTGGCGCTCCAAGGGTGAGCACGTCGTCTACTGGATGACGTCGGCGCGCCGCGGCGCGTTCAACTTCGCGCTGCAACACGCCGCGGCGCGCGCCCAGCACTTCGGCGTCCCGCTGATCGTGCTCGAAGCTCTGCGCTGCGATTACCGCTGGGCCAGCACACGCCTGCACCGCTTCGTGCTCGACGGGATGCGCGACAACGCGCGCTGGTTCGCGCAGCGCGGCGTCGCCTACCACGCCTACGTCGAACCGACGCGCGGCGCCGGGCGCGGCCTGCTCGCGGCGCTCGCCGAACGCGCCTGTGGCGTGGTCACCGACGAGTTCCCGTGCTTCTTCCTGCCGCACATGATCGCCGCGGCCGCCGAGCGCTGCCCCGCGCGATTGGACGTCGTCGACAGCAACGGCCTGTTGCCTCTGCAGGCCGCGTCGAGCGACTTCCCAACCGCCTACGCCTTCCGACGTTTCCTGCAGAAAGAGCTGCCCTCGCACCTGGGCGACGCGCCGCTCGCCGATGCGCTCGCTCGCACGAAACTCCCGCAGGGCGCCGTGCCCGACGCGATAGCGACGCGTTGGCCGGCCGCGAGCGAAAGCCTGCTCGCCGGCGACGCGACGTCGCTCGCCAAACTGCCCATCGACGCGAGCGTGGCGCCGACGGCGCTGCGCGGCGGCCCGGCAGCAGCGCATGCGGCGCTCAAGCTGTTTCTCGAGCGCAAGCTGCTCGACTACGGCGAGAAGCGCAACCAGCCCGAGCCCGAGATGACGAGCCGGTTGTCGCCTTACTTGCACTTCGGGCACGTGAGCGTGCACGAGGTGCTCGGCGAGCTCGCGCGGCGCGAGGAGTGGACGCCGGCGCGTGTGGCGAACAAGGCGAACGGCAAACGCGAAGGCTGGTGGAACATGAGCCAGCCGGCAGAGGGCTTTCTGGACGAGCTCGTCACTTGGCGCGAGCTGGGTTACGTGTTCTGCGCACGCCGCCCGGACTACGAAAGCTTCGATTCGCTGCCGAAATTCGCACTCGAGACGCTCGACAAACACGCCGCCGACCCGCGGCCGCACGTCTACTCGCTCGAGCAGCTCGAGCGCGCGCAGACCCACGACCGCGTGTGGAACGCCGCGCAGCGCCAGCTCGTCCGCGAGGGCTACATCCACAACTACCTGCGCATGTTGTGGGGCAAGAAGATCCTCGAGTGGTCCGCGACGCCGCGTGCCGCGCTGGCGGCCTTGATCGAGCTCAACAATCGCTACGCACTCGACGGGCGCAATCCCAACTCCTACAGCGGCATCTTCTGGACTCTCGGCCGCTTCGACCGGCCCTGGCCCGAGCGCAAGGTCTACGGCACGGTGCGCTGCATGACGAGCGACTCGACCGAGAAGAAGCTCGACCTCGATCCGTACCTCGCCAAGTTCGGCGAGCCGCGGCTGTTCGCGAGCTGAGCGCGCGCGTTCAGCGCCGCTCCCACACGCTCACGTCGAGGTCGAAGCCGAAGCTCTCCTGCTGGATGCGCACGAAGCGCGCCTCGAGCAGTTGCGCGAGATGCTGCCCCGGCGGCAACGACTTGCGCACCACGATCACACGTTGGGCGCTGTCGAGCACACGCGGATCGGGCAGCGTGAAGTGCTCGAGCGGCAAACGCTGCGGCGGCGCGTCCACGAGGCGCGGCGCGTAGTAGTCGTAGGGCTGGCCCTGCGGGAACAGCGCCGGCTGCCACTCCACGCTGATCAGCGCGTCGCCGGGCCGGTGCAGCTCGAGCGCGCGCGCCACGGCGCCGCGAAAATCCTCGGTGCCGGGCGTCGCGAGGTTGAGGCCGGTGAGCAGCGCCGCGAGTGCGAGCGCGCCGCCGAACAAGTAGCGCAACAGTCCGCGCGCGCCCGCTGCGGCGAGCAACGCCATCGGCAGCGCGGACGGCAGCACGTAGTGCCAGTTGAAGCCCGCGCGCGGCAGCGCGAGCGCGAGCAGCCACGCGAACAACGGCGCCCCGAACGCGCCGGCGGCGCACAGCACGCCGGCGCAGCGCTGCGCCGGGTCGCGCAGCAGGCGCCAGGCGCCGCGTGCGGCGATCAGCAGCAAGGCGCCCCCGCCCGCGATGAACGCTTCGCGCCAACCGTCGCCGCCCAGGCGCACGTTGAGGAAGAACAGGTGCACAAAGGCTTCGGCGAGCTCGACCGGCGAGTGCCGGTCGCCGCCGGGCGGCAGTGCGTGGCCGAGTTGCTCCGCAAAGCCGGTGAGCGCCCAGGGAGCGCACAGCAGTGCGGCGACCCCGACCGGCGCGAGCAGCCGCGCGAGCTTCGGGCGCAGGCTCGGATCGAGCGCGGACGCCAGACCCAGCGCGAGGGCGTACACGATCACGTACTGGCCGCCGAAGTAGTGCGTGTGGAACGCCGTGGCGAGCGAGAGCGCGAGCGCGACCTGCGCCGTTCGCGAGGGCGGCGCCTCCAGCAAACGCAGGAGCGCAACAAGCGTGGTGCTCGCGGCGAGGCTGTGCAGCGCGTACATGCGCGCCTGCGAGCTGAAGTCGACGTGCAGGCTCGAGAGCGCGAGCAGAGCGGTCGCGGCCAGCGCGACGCGCGGACCACTCAACCGACGCGCGAGCACGAACAGCAGCGCGAGTTCAACCGCGCCAAACAGCAGCGCCGGCGTGCGCAGCGCGAGTTCGCTCGCGCCGAACACAACGCGCGCGACGGCCACCACCGCGAAGCCCAGCGGCGGGTGGTTGTCGAGTTCGAGCGTCTCGAAGAAGGCCTGCAGGCTCGGGCGCGTGGCGTGGAACCAGGTGTGGAACTCGTCGAGCACAAGGCTCTTGCGCAGCGCTCCTGCAACACGCAACGCCGCAGCCAACGCAAACAGCGCGAACAGGGCGAGGCGCGCGCCACGCAGCTCGGTGTGTTGCGCTTGCGTCGACATGGCCCGCGATCAGCTCGTCCAACTCCGCGAACCGCGCGCGGCCGTGCACGAGGCCGACGCGACGTGCGCGGTGTGTCTGTACGCGGGCGACATCACGCGCGAGTCGGCGCCCAGGCGCGCACGTCGAGTGCTTCCGCGTAGTGCAGCAGCGGCGCGCCGCGCAGCGGCCCGAAACCCGCGGCGTCCGAGAGCGTCTGCTCGGTGAACACGGCACGCGCGGGCTGCAGCGGCCAGGGCGCGTGGTCGATCTCGCCGCGCAGCACGTGTCCTCCGTTGTCGCGCGCGTAGAGGCAGTAGCGCTCGGTCAGGAAGTGCTCGAGCGAGCCCGGCGCCGCGCGGAACACCGGGCCGGAGGCGGCGTAGCTCACGCGCACCCGCGCCGCCGGCGCGCCCGGCTGCGTGCGCTCGCTCTGGTAGTCCAACATGCCGCCCTGACGCCGCGCCGCCATGCGCGCCGTGAAGTACGGCAGGTGGAACAGCGCGCGGGCGCCGGCCACGGCCAGCGCACTCTGCGCGTCGAGGCTGAAGAACCACACGCCCGGCCGCTCGCCGACGCGCACGTAGGTGCGCAGGTTGAGTTCGAGGAAATTCTCGGCAAAGCCCAGCGCGGGCAAGCCGCGGAACTTCGTGGCCTCCATGCGGAAGGGCACGACGCCGAGCCAGGCGCGCCCCTCGAACAGGTCGAGGTCGAGCTCCGGCGGGACGAGCGCGCGCAGTGCGCCGACCTCGACGGGCCAGTGCGCGAACAGCAACTCTTCCCAGCGCATCTCGAGCGCGTGCGGCGCGGCAGGCGCTGGCCAGGGACGGTGCGCTTCCATCGGGAAGAAGCTCGCCTCTGGGAGCGTCCTAATCCAGAGCCGCGCGCGGAACGCTTCGCACCTGTTCCGCGAATCCCTCGGCGCCCGGGCGACGAAGGGCCGTGCGCGGCGAGCCGTTGCGATCGTTACCCTGGCAGCCCGTTGAAAAAGTCATTCGACGCACAACCCGCCCGGATTGCGCCGGCTCGTCGTCGCGAGGATCCCCTGCGCAACGACGGCAATGCGTCGTTGCGCCGCCGCGCGTTGCGCGGCGCCGGGGCTTACCCCTCGCTGAATCCAATGATTCAGCTCCGGTCCCGCTCCTGGATCCGACGCAACCGGACGACTTCTGCGCTCGAAGCACTTTTTCACCAGACTGCTAGGCGCCTTCCAACGCGCCCGCCAAGCCGCCCGACGACCGTGACGGAACCCGACCTCCAATCGCTCAAGATCGACCGCTCCACCACCGAACGCCGCGGCGGACGCCGCAGTCGAGGTTGGGGGCTGTGGATATTCCTCGCGCTGCTCCTCGGTGGACTGTGGCTGTTCCGCGCGCCGCTGCAGCGTCTCGTGGAGAGCGTCAGCCTGCGCGAGGTGCGGGTGACAACGGCGATCAAGCAGAGCGCTGGCGCGGCGACCATGGTCAGCGGCGCGGCCGCGAACGGTTACATCGTCGCCAGCCGGCGCGCCGCGCTGTCCGCCGACGCGCCGGGGCGCATCGTCGAGATGAACGTCACCGAAGGTTCGGTGGTCAAGAAGGGCGATGTCGTCGCGCGCCTGTTCGCCGACGAGTTCCGCGCCGCGCTCAGGGCCGTCGAAGCGGAGATCCAGGCGCAGACGGCGTCGATCGCGCGAGCGCGCGCGCAGGTCGACGCGTCGCAGGCCCAGCTTCCGCGGCTCGACGCCGAGGTGCGCCGGGCGCAGGCGAGCGCCGCGGAGCAGACGGATCAACTCGAGGTCGCGCAGACGCGCGTGCGGCGCGCGCAAGCGCTGCTCACCGAAGGCATCGGGACGCAACAGCAGCTCGACGACGCGCGCTCCGAGCTCATCCGCGTCGAAGGCGCGCTGGCCGTCGCGCTGGCGGGCGTCGACTCCGCGAGGAGCGCGCTCACGCAGCAGGCCGCGGACTTGGAGGCGTTGCGCGCTGGTCTGCGCGAGGCCGAAGCGCGCATGCCGGTGCTGCAGGCCAATCGCGAGTCCGCGCAGGCAACGCTCGACAAGACCGAAGTGCGCGCGCCCTTCGACGGCATCGTAGTGCTGAAAGACGCCGAGGTCGGCGAGGTCGTAACGCCCAACGGCGTCGGCGGCAATGCGCGCGGCTCGGTGGCGACGATGGTCGACTTCGCGACGCTCGAGGTGCAGGTCGAACTGCCCGAAACCAACCTCGCAGCCGCCGTGGTCGGCGAGAACGCGACGATCTTCCTCGACGCCTACGCCGACCGCCCGTACGCCGGCCGCGTCGAACGCATCTGGCCGACGGCCAATCGCCAGAAGGCCACGGTCGAAGTGCGTGTGCGCTTCGAACAGCCCGATCAGTTCCTGCGCCCGGAGATGGGCGCGCGAATCGTGTTCGGCGCCAAGCCCGCCGAACAATCCGCCGATGCGCCCAAGAGCGAGCCCGTCGTGCTCGTGCCGCTCAGCGCCGTGGTCGCGATCAACGGACAACCGCACGTGTTCGTGCTCGAGCGCGATGCGGTGCGCGCCGTGGCCGTGCGCCTGGGCGACGAGAAGAGCGGCCGCGCGGTGGTGCGCGAAGGTCTCGCCGGCGGCGAGCGCCTCGTCGACACGCCGCCGCCCTCGCTCGCCGACGGCGAGCGCGTGCGCGTCGCGAGCAAGTAGTCACCCCGCGCCGCGGCGGCGACGCGCGGCCTTTCCGAGAGCGAATCACCATGTCGGAACCCATGATCCGCGTCCGCGATCTCACCAAGCGCTACCAGCGCGGCGGCGAGACGCTCACGGTGCTCAACAACCTCAAGCTCGAGATGGAGGAAGGGCGCTTCTACGCGCTCATGGGCCCCTCGGGTTCGGGCAAGACCACGCTGCTCAACTTGGTCGGCGGGCTCGACTCGCCCGACTCGGGTGAGTTGATCGTCGCGGGCGAAAACCTCGCGGAGCTCGACAACAACGACCTCGCGCGCTGGCGCGCCGCGAACGTCGGTTTCGTGTTCCAGGGCTTCAACCTGATCGGTGTGTTGACGGCGCGCGAGAACGTCGAGCTGCCGCTCAAGCTCACGCCGCTCTCCGCGGCGCAACGCCGCAAGCAGGCCGAGACCGCGCTGCGGCTCGTCGGCTTGGGCGACCGCATGGACCACCGGCCGCGCCAGCTTTCGGGCGGTCAGGAGCAGCGCGTCGCGATCGCGCGCGCCATCGCCACCGACCCCAAGGTGATCCTCGCCGACGAGCCGACCGGCGACCTCGACCGCAAGAGCGCCGAGCAGGTGCTCGACCTGCTCGTGCGGCTCAACCGCGAGTTCAAGAAGACCATTTTGATGGTCACGCACGACCCGGCCGCCGCCGAACGCGCGCAGTCGATCGTGCACCTCGACAAAGGCCAACTCGGCCGCATCGAACACAACCAACCCGCGGCCGCGGCCAAGTAGCACGCGAGGGAGCTCCACGTGTTCAAGCTGGTCCTCAAGAACCTCATCAGCCACCCGATCCGCTCCGGGATCACCGCCGTGTCGGTCGGCGTGGCGCTGTTCCTGATCTGCCTGCTCACCTCGATCGTCACGACCTTGCAGTCGGGACTCGAGGCCGCCAGCGCGACGCGCCTGGTGGTGATGAGCTCGATCAGCCTGTTCGTCGACATCCCGCTCTCGTACCAGGAGCGCATCGCGAAGGTCGACGGCATCAAGAACATCGTCAAGTGGCAGTGGTTCGGCGGCTACTACAAGGACCAGAAGAACTTCTTCGCGCAGTTCGCCGTCGACCCCGAGCGCATGTTCGAGGTCTACCCCGAGGTCAAAGTCGACGAAGCGACCAAGCAGAAGTTCCTTACGCAGCGCAACGCGTGCATCGTCGGTTCACAACTGGCGGCCGAGTTCCCCGAGTGGGTCGAGACCGGCAAGATCCCGATCACCGGCGCGCTCTTCCCCCACCCCAGCGGCTCGGCCTGGGACTTCGATCTCGCGGGCGTCTACCGCTCGGAGGCCGCCAACTTCGACAACCGCACGCTGTTCTTCCGCTGGGACCTGTTCGAAGAGACGCTCAAGGGCGAAGGCGAAGCGCCCGGCGTCGGCGTGTACGTGATGAACGTCGAGCCCGGCGCCGACATCGAACGGCTGCGCGCCGAGATCGAAGGCATGTTCGAAAACGGCCCGGCAACGGTGCGCTGCGACACCGAGTCGGAGTTTACGCGCCAGTTCATTTCGATGCTGGGCGACATCCCGATGTTCCTGAGTTGGATCGGCGCGGGAGTGCTCGTCGCCATCTTGCTCGGTGCGATCAACGCCATGCTCATGGCGGGACGCGAACAGACGCACGACGTCGGCATCCTCAAGGCGCTGGGCTTCACGGATGGCGCCGCGTTCGGCCTGCTCATCACGCAGTCGTTGATCCTGTGTGTGTTCGGCGGCGTGCTCGGCATCGCCCTGGCGGCCGCGCTCGAGGCGCCCATCACGCTGGCGCTGGGCGCGCAATTCCCGGGCTTTTTCATCAAGGACAGCACGTACTTCGCCGCGGCCGCCGTGAGCCTGGTGGTCGGACTGGCCGCCGGCGCGGTCCCGGCTTGGACGGCGCTGCGCGTCAACTGCGTCGAAGCCCTCCGCGCGAAGGGCGCCTGAGGAACACGCCATGAGCATCCCGCTGTCCTACAACCTCCGCAGCCTGTTCGTGCGCAAGAGCGCGACGGCGCTCACCGTGCTCGGCATCGGCGCGACCGTCGCGATCTTCGCTGGCGTGCTCGCGCTGCAGCAGGGCTTCGTGACCATGCTCTCCGGCAAGGGCCGCGAGGACGTCGCCGTGTTCCTGCGGCCGGGCGCGACCGGCGAAACCGACAGCCAGTTCCGCCGCGATCTGGGGCTCAAGCTGATCAAGCAGACGCCCGAGATCGAGCAGGGGCCGAACGGGCCGATGGCCTCGATGGAGTGTTACTTCGCGGCGCTCAAGCCGCGCATGGACGGCGGTTCGGTCAACGTGCCGATGCGCGGCGTGCAGCCCACGACCTTCGAGATCCGCGAGGGCGAGATCCGCATCATCGACGGGCGCAACTTCACGCCCGGCGCCGACGAGGTGATCGTCGGGCGCAAGCTCACCGACCGCATCCAGAACTGCCGCGTCGGCGACGTGCTGCAGCTCAACACCACGCCGTACAAGGTCGTGGGCGTGTTCGACCACGACGGCGGCTTCGCCAGCGAGGTGTGGGGCGACCTCGACCGTTTCCTCGCCACGCTCGACCGCTACGGTCCCAACCGCGTGATCGCCAAGCTCAGCCCGGGCACGGTGATCGGCGATCCGGAGGCGCCGGGCGGCGCGGCGCCGGGCAGCTTGTCCGCGCGTCTGGCGGACGACACCGAAGTGCCTGCGAAGGTGATGAGCGAGAAGCAGTTCCTGCTCTCGCAGACGCGCATGCTCGGCGGCGTGCTGAGCTTCCTCGGCCTCGCGCTCGCATCCGTGATGGGCGTCGGCGCGGTGTTGACTGCGATCAACACGATGCTGGCCGCGATCTCGGCGCGCACGAGCGAGATCGGCATCCTGCTCAGCATCGGCTACCGGCCGTTTCCGATCTTCATCGCCTTCTTCCTCGAGTCGATCGTGCTGTGCCTGCTCGGCGGCGTCGCCGGGTGCCTCATGGCGCTGCCCTTCAACGGCATCGAAACGGGCACGATGAACGGCAACACCTTCAGCGAGGTGGCCTTCGCCTTCCGCGTCGACGCGCAGGTGCTGACCCAGGCCGTGATCTTCTCGCTGGTGCTCGGCGTGCTCGGTGGACTGTGGCCGGCGCTGCGCGCCTGCCGCATGACGCCGACACAAGCGCTACGGCGCGCCTGAAACGAACTCGCGCTCAGCCGAGCGCGCGCAGCACGAGCGCACTGCCCGGCGCGACGCCCAGGTCGATGAGCGTGTCATCGACGAGCTCGCGCGCCTCGCGCGGCGCGAAGTCCGGGTTCGGCGCGGGAGACACCTCGAGCGTCCAACCTTCCGCCGGCAACTCCAGCCGCGCGAGCAAGCTGCCCACGCTGAAGTCCGGCCGCTCGTGGAACAGACGCCGTTCGACCGCGCCGCTCGACTCCACGATTTCGGCCCAGAAGCGCAGCGTTTCGCTCGAGAGCAGCTCGATCAGATCGAGCCGACCGCTGGCGAGCTCCTGGTAGATCGCCGGCTTCCAGGTGTGCAGCTCGAGTTCGAAGCGCGAGGTCGGCTGCACGCGCCGCCAGTAGCCGAAGGCCCGCGCGACCTGCGCCAGCGCGAGCCGCTCGGGGAACTGCGAGCGTTTGCCGGCGTAGATCTGCTGCATCACCACGCGCTTCACGCCGAGGCGGTCGAGCTCGCCGAACAGCGCCTCGCACACGGAGAACACGTTGCGCAGATCGCGCGTGGCGCTCGCTTCGACCGCGACCGCAGCGAGCACCGGCGGCGCGCTCGCAACAAGCGTGAACGGCCGCTGCACGCTCGGCGGTCTGAGTGTTGCTGGCAGTCCGAGTTCGGCGAGCACCGCGGCCGCTTGAGGCCCGACGTGGAGCCGCCCTTTGCGCTCGCCGGCGCTCACCACGAGCGCTTCACCGTCGCGCGGCGCGCGCAAGTTTCCGCGCACGACCGTGAAGTCTTCGCGCACGCCGACGCCCGTCGCCTCGCGCGGCGCGTGAACCGCGAACGACCAACGCACCGGTCGGCACGCGTCGCCTTCGACCGCGTCCGCCAAACGGCCCAGCAACACCGGCAGCTCGGCGTGATCGTCGTACTCACACACCTGCGTGTGAAAACGCGCGAGCATGAACTCCGGATCGACCTCGCCGCGGCGCATCAAGGCGAAGTTCGGCCGCGCGCTCGGTCCGTAGATCTCGAGCACCTCGCCGAATAGATCGAGCAGGTACGACTCGCTCAAGCCCGAGCCGAGGAACAGGAGCGAGCGGCTGCGGAACACCTCGGCGAAGGCGCGCCGGAAGTGCAGCTCGCGGTTGGCGACCGCACGGTACTCCTGGTGGCCGATCACCACTTCCGCGGCGCGTTCTTCGTCGACGCGCGCCAGACGCGAGGTGTTCGGAGCGCGCAGAAAGCCCTGCAGCGCCCACAGAATCGCCGGTCCCGGACTCGTGAGCGACGAGAGCACGTGCTGGCAGTCGAGCGTGCTACGGCCGAGCACACGCAGCGGCCGCTCGCCGCCCGGCGCGTCCTTGCCGTGCTGACGGCGGTGCGCGAGCGCGAACAGGTTGTCGTAGTTGGTCGAGAGCACGAGCGGCCAACACAGCCGCGCGAGCGCGAGCGTCTGCGGCGGCGGGTCGGCTTCGCGCGGACCGAGCAGCTCGCGCACCGCAGCGTGCAGGCGCTCGGGATCCGCGAGCCGCAACTTGCGCGTCGCCGTGTTCGCACGGCGCACGAGCGCCTCCGGCTTGTTCGCGACTTCGCCCGCCGCGCTCGCGACGCCGGCCGCCTTCTCGAGACCGACGATGAGCTTGGTCCACGACGCGGCCACGGGCATGCTCATGCCGCTGCCGATGAACGGGGCGAGGCGCCCACGCTCGTACGCAGCGACCAGGCGCGGCAGAAGTTCGTCGAAGCTTGTGCTCATGCTCGGAGGACGCTCAGCGCAGCGACGGTTCCCGCAGCGCCGCCGCGGTGGCGCGCACCCGCTCGGCGAATTCGCGCTGGCCGAGCGCCTCGGCGCGTTTCGCGGTCCGCTCGAAGACGTCCTGCGCCTCCTGCTCACGGCCCGCGCTCATGAGCGTGGCGCCGAGCACGTCGAGCACGCGCAGGTCCTCGCCGCGCGTGAGCTCGTCCAGCCGCCGCGCGATCTCAACCGCTTCCGCGGGAACGCGCAGGGAGCGGTCCTCGGCGCTCGAGAGCAACCAGGCGAGCTGCAAGCCGGCCGCGATCTCGCCGGGGTTGTAGCGCACGGCGTTGCGCGCGGTTTCGATCGCGCGCATCCAGTCGCCGCGCCTGACGAACACGCCCGCGAGCTGTTCCCAGGTCGCGAACTCGTTCGGCCGCAGCTGGATCGCTTGCTTGAGCGTGTCGATCCCAGCGCGCTCGTCGCCGTTCGCCAGTTGCGCCGCCGCCAGGCGTCGCAACAGCTCAGGATCGTCACGGCGCAGCACGAGCGCCTTCTGCGCGTGCGTGAGCGCCTCGCGCGGCTGGTTCGCGGCGAGCAACGCCGTGCTCAGATTGGCGCGTGTATCTGCGTCGTCGGCGAGTTCGACCGAACGCCGCAGCGCATCGAGCGCCTCGGCGCCCTTGCCCGCGTCGATCAACGCGGCGCC
>Ga0169931_10003636_pt1 | contig 24349 bp, 18 predicted proteins | sample Kivu_15m_20L_FD_129675 | JGI IMG/M metagenome (GOLD analysis project Ga0169931, IMG submission 129675) | Freshwater microbial communities from Lake Kivu, Western Province, Rwanda to study Microbial Dark Matter (Phase II) - Kivu_15m_20L... | ecosystem: Environmental > Aquatic > Freshwater > Lake...
AAAAAAGGTGGGGGATCAAATGGAGTACTCAGCATTATCTGAAACCCATCAGTAAATGGAGAAATCAATTTCCCACTCCCAAAGACAATTTTTAAAGTCGAACCACCCGGCTTGCGAATTTACCAAATCATCTTACAGAACCAACTCAACGGTCTGATTACTTCATTCGCCAGACTAAATCAATCTTCACACAATTAACCTTGTTCTTTAGAAAATTTCATCCTAATATTGCAATATATAATTAGGGCATTAATCTATGAACTAACTATCTATGAAAAACATCCTTGTACTATGCACAGGTAACAGTTGCAGAAGTCAGATAGCAGAAGGCTACCTGAGGCATTATGCCGGTGATCAAGCCAGAATTTACAGCGCAGGGATAGAGACTCACGGTGTAAACCCAAGAGCCATTCAGGTAATGGCAGAAGATCACATCGATATCTCCAATCATACTTCGAACCATGTTAATGAATATACCGATATACCATTCGATTTTGTCATTACTGTTTGTGATAATGCCAATGAAGCCTGCCCCTATTTCCCGGGAAATGTAAAACGCTTTCATTTTAATTTTCCTGACCCTGCCAAAGCCAAAGGCACGGAAGAGGAAATTTTGAATGAGTTTAGGCGGGTGAGGGAGATGATTAAGGTTTATTCGGCGGAATTTGTACAGAATAATATCAAATAGAATCCGGATAACCATTGTATCCGGTGAACATATTTTTTACATCGTTCAGGCCAAAACCTCCTCCAACACTTCATGCGATCTTACTTGTCCGAATCCTTCAACATGAAGCTTGTAATACTCCAATACCTTCTCCAACAATTGCTTTCTTTGAGCTGAAGAAATAGTCAATTCCTCCAGATTATCAAATTTAGCATTCAGAAAGGAAGTCCAGATCCCCGATAAAGGCTGTTCAAGAATCAAGGAATGAGGGGGTTGCATCTTAGAATAACAACCATTCTTAAGATCAAAAAAATCAGCCCTACCTGCCAGGCTAGTATCAGGATAGAATCCCATGAAACGGGTTAGCCTAAGCAGAAAATAAACATGGAAATTTGATACTCCTTTGCTAATACCGTCTAAAATTTCAATGGCATGAAACAAAAACTCAAACAGCACTTCATCGGATTCATGCTGCCTGAGTGACTTATATAAAACTTCATTTAAAAATAAGGTGATTGAGCTTTTTATGATATCATACGGGATAGTCTGAAAAACAGGCAAGTGTCTTAATTCCGAAACACGCTGAATACTTCCTGAACTTTTATGATAAACCACCATATCTAAAAGATGTAATGGCTGTAAACTATTCAGTTTAATCTTTGATTTAGGGCGCTTAATGCCATTAATCAAGTAGGATTGCAATCCAAATTTTTCGGTAAAAACCTGTACTACTACACTGCTCTCAGCATAGTTTGTGGTTTTAAATACAATTCCCCTGGTTTTATGAAGCAAAACTAATTCCCCCGAACTACTTTTTCAAATTTTTAAAATACTACTACCAATAGTATCCATTTCATTTACTTTACCGGCTTTACCGAATTAACAGATTAAACAAAGGCCAAATTAAGAATTTTTGTAGTTTTACAGACTGATATCGCTATAATCCTAAACCGTTCAGCATGTGGAATAACTTTTCCAAAATTATACTTTCGAACCGGATCGCAATTCTTGTACTGTTTTTCGTCTTGACCCTATTCATGGCGTGGAAAGCCAGCTTTGTTAAACTTTCTTACACCGGCAGTAAAATTCTTCCTCAAACTGATTCGGCTTTTATTCGATACAATGATTTCAAAGACAAGTTTGGCGAGGATGGGAACATGATGGTTCTTGGGATTAGTACGCCAAAATTGATGAACAAGGAATTATTCAACGATTGGGCTCAGCTTACCTTGGAAATACAAAATCTTGCAGGTATACAACAAGTACTTTCAATCGGCAACTTGTATGACCTCCAAAAAGATACTTTAAATCAAAAATTCATATTAAAGAAGATTAGCTTAGGCCCTGTGACGCGCGATTCGGAAATGGACAGTATCAAAAATCGCATTTACGAATTACCTTTTTACGATGGACTTCTATTGAACAAAGCAGGCCATGCCACCCTGATGGCCATCAGTTTTGATCATAAAATACTTAATACGCCCAAACGTAAACCTATAATCAAATCAATTTTAGAAAGAGCCGATACTCTCAGTAAAAAACATCATGTAGAAGTTCATTACTCCGGACTTCCATTTATTCGTACTGCTGTAAGTCAACTGGTATCCAGAGAATTTGTATTGTTTCTTGGTCTTTCTATTCTTGTTTCTGCTATTATTCTATTCTTGTTTTTCAGAAAACTTTATCCTGTTCTTTTTCCGATTATTCTGGTCATTGTCGGAGTAATCTGGAGCCTGGCGACCTTGGTTATGTTTGGCCATGAGATTACTATGCTAACCGGTTTAATTCCTCCACTGATTGTAATTATCGGGATTCCCAACAGTATATTGCTGCTAAATAAATACCACAATGAGCTTCGAAAACATGGAGATAAAGAAAAAGCGTTGCATGTCACTATACTAAGAATTTCGGAGACTACGCTGATTGCAAACATTACGGCTGCCATCGGATTTGGAGTTTTATTCTACACGGGAAGTGCCTTATTAGTTGAATTTGGTGTGGTTGCGGCCCTGAATGTAATGGCCACTTGGTTTATCTGCCTGTGTCTGATTCCAATCATTTTCAGCTACCTCCCTGTCCCCAAACTGAAAGCACAAGAAGAACATGATACGGATTTCTTGCACAAGCTATTAGTCAGAACCGATTTTCTAGTTCACGAAAAAAGCCATCTCATCTATGTTTTTTCAATCGTAATTACTTTGATTTCCCTACTAGGAGTAATGCAGATCAATGTCAATGGCTATGTAGTGGATGACCTCCCACAAAATTCTCCAATCAACAGAGATCTCAAATTCTTTGAAAAGAATTTTGAGGGCATTTTACCATTAGAGCTTAGCATAGATACCCGGAAAAAAAATGGCGTATTAAATCTGTCTACTGTCAAACGTGTTGATAAAATGGAGGAAATGATCTCCGCTTATCCTGAATTTTCAAGATCGGTTTCTCTCAATAAAGCATTGAAATATGCTTCTCAGGCCTTTTACAATGGTGATCCTCAGTTCTTCCGTATCCCTAATGAAATGGAGAAAAATTTCGTCTTGGCTTACCTCGCAAACTCAGGCGGAAATAACGATATGCTCAAAGGTTTTATTGACAGCAATAAACAGGTAGCAAGAGTGAGTTTTCAAATGGCCGATGTGGGTTCAAAACGGATGAATGCATTGATGGAAGAACTCAAACCAAGAATCGATTCCATTCTAAATCCGGAGCGATTTGATGTATTACTGACCGGTTCAAGTATCATATTTTCAAAAGGAACCGATTATATGTTAAAACACTTGATGGAAAGTATTTTACTCGCCATATTTTTAATTTCTATGCTTCGATTATTCCAATTCAAGGATCTCAGAATCATGTTCATCTCACTTTTACCTAATATTATTCCCCTGATTATCACTGCGGGACTGATGGGATTTTTCAATATCCCACTAAAACCATCTACGATTTTAATATTTACAATTGCTTTCGGATTGGCCTCAGACCAAACCATCTATTTCCTGACCAGATATCAACAAGAATTACAATCAACTGATTTCACAACCACCAAAGTGATTTCTGATACCATTCGTGAAACCGGGGTAAGTATGACTTATATCGCACTGGTTCTTTTCTTCGGATTTGGAATTTTTACTGCCTCTACCTTTGGTGGTACCATGATTTTAGGTTTACTCTTATCAATAACCTTAATCATCGCACTGGTATCCAACCTGACGCTCTTGCCTTCCTTACTGGTACAAATTGATAAACGGAAAAGGAAGAAAATCGCGAAAGCTAAAGGGGAAACCTGGGATATTTAATGTAGTTGATAATTGACTACTGACCATAGATAGTTGATTCTATCAGGTGGATATAATGTCTGATGTCTTGTATCCTGTTTGAGTGCGCGCGTTCCAAAAATTTTATGAAAAAGAAAACATGTACGCCGGCAAACAGCCCTAAACGAACCTATTCTTCCGTTTCTGAACGATCTTTAAGGATCGCCTTGCGATCCATTTTACGAATTAAACTGTAGATAACCTGTAAAAACCCAAATCCAAAAGCAATGGTGCCAATAACCATCGCCCAACCATACTTGAATTGATCCCCCTCCATCAGGTAATATCCAAGAATGTTGAATGCAATTCCCACGAGGATAAACCAAATTCCACGACGCATATATTTATTTCCCATAGGTTTAATCAGATTAACACAAATATACTCAAAATACTATTTTTGATCCCGGCCATTGATATACAGATTAATGATTTCAAAAATCTGCGTTTTAAGCCTTTAATTTCTTAACTTTGCATCCTTAAAATTGGGGTTAAAGCACTGATGTACAAAGAATATAAGCAACTTGATCTATCAATAACAGGGAAAGAAATCTTAGATTACTGGAAAGAAAACGACGTATTCCAAAAAAGTATTTCTAATCGGCCGGCCAGTAAACCTTATATCTTTTATGAAGGGCCCCCATCGGCAAACGGAATGCCGGGGATACATCATGTGATGGCACGTTCAATCAAGGATATTTTTTGCCGTTACAAAACCCTTAAAGGTTACCGCGTGGAACGAAAAGGTGGTTGGGATACTCATGGCTTACCCATTGAACTGGCAGTTGAGAAAAAACTGGGCATAAGTAAAGACGATATCGGGAAAAAGATCAGTGTTGATGATTACAATACTGCTTGCCGTAAGGAGGTGATGACATACACCGACGTTTGGAACGATCTGACAGAGAAAATGGGTTACTGGGTAGACATTGAGAATCCATACATCACCTATAAAAACGAATACATTGAAACACTTTGGTGGATTTTAAAGCAGTTTCACAAAAAGGGCCTTTTGTATAAAGGTTATACCGTACAGCCCTATTCACCTGCTGCTGGAACCGGACTAAGCTCTCATGAACTGAATCAGCCGGGAACCTATAAAATGCTGAAAGACACCTCGATTGTTGCTCAGTTTCATCTTAAAAAAGATCAGGATCATCCCCTGATGGATTATTTATTCCAAAATCGGGATGAAGACACAGTTATTCTTGCCTGGACAACTACCCCTTGGACATTACCATCAAATTGTGCTCTGGCTGTTGGCTCTTCAATTTCATACGTTAAGATCAAAACATTTAACCCTTATACTTATGCCCCGGTTAGTGTGATTCTGGCAAAGGATCTGGTTTCAAAATACTTCAAAGAGGAAAACAAAGCTTTATCCTTTGACGATTATAAGGCCGGCGACAAAGTAATACCATGGAATCAGGTTGCGGATTTTAAGGGATCTGATCTTGTCGGACTACGGTATCATCAATTAATGCCCTATGTGAGCAATGCTGACCTTGAGAAAAATGCTTTTCTTGTTATCCCTGCCGACTTTGTAACTACTGAAGATGGTACCGGTATTGTACATACAGCCTCAGTATTTGGTGCTGATGACTTTAGGGCTGCACGTGAGAACAATGTGCCCTCTGTAATGGTTGGGGATGAAATGGGCAATGAACAACCTCTTGTCGATAAACAAGGGAAGTTCGTTGCTGAGGTAGTCGATTTTGCCGGAAGATTTGTAAAAGAAGAGTACTATAGTGAAGATGAACGTAAAAATCCCGATTTTAGGCCTACTGACGTGCTTATTGCCATCAAACTTAAAGAAGAGAATAAGGCTTTTGATGTTAAAAAATACGAACATAGTTATCCGCATTGCTGGCGTACTGATAAGCCCGTTTTATACTACCCATTAGATAGTTGGTTCATTAAAACCACCGTTTTAAAAGATCGACTCGTTGAACTGAATAAAACTATTAATTGGAAGCCGGAATCAACAGGAACAGGCCGATTTGGAAATTGGTTGGAAAATCTCGTTGATTGGAATCTATCCCGATCGAGATATTGGGGCACTCCATTGCCCATCTGGAGAACTGCAGATGGTAGCGAAGAAATATGCATCGGGTCTATTGAGGAACTCCGTTCAGAAATTAAAAAATCAGTTGAAGCAGGATTGATGGATTCTTCATTTGAAATCCTTGATATGCATAGACCTTATGTAGACGATGTTATCCTCGTTTCTAAATCCGGCAAGAAAATGATTCGTGAGACTGATTTAATTGATGTTTGGTTCGATTCAGGAGCTATGCCTTACGCACAATGGGGGCTTCCACCAACCGAAGAAGGTAAAAGCGGTAAAATTAGTCCGGAAGCCTTCTTACAATACTGGAATAAACAGTCAGGTTCTGAGGATACACCCGGTTCAATTTATCCGGCCGATTTCATAGCAGAAGGAGTTGACCAAACGCGCGGATGGTTCTTTACCATGCATGCCATTGGTGTATTGTTGAACGATAGTATTTCTTTCAAGAATGTAGTCTCCAACGGACTGGTACTTGATAGGAACGGCAACAAAATGTCAAAACGTCTGGGAAATGCTGTTGATCCGTTTGAAACAATCGAAAAATATGGAGCAGATGCTACCCGTTGGTATATGATCAGCAATGCCTCTCCTTGGGATAATTTAAAATTCAATATTGAAGGGATTGATGAAGTACGACGTAAATTTTTCGGAACTTTGCATAATACCTATGCATTTTTTGCATTATATGCTAACATTGACGGTTTTAGCTATAAAGAAAATGATATTAAAATAAGGCCTGAAATCGACCGTTGGATCATCTCCTTATTAAATTCCTTGAGTCTTGAGGTTGATCACTATTACGCAGACTTTGAACCTACACGTGCAACGAGAGCCATACAGCATTTTGTAGACGAACATCTAAGCAATTGGTATGTCCGCTTGTGCCGTCGAAGATTCTGGAAAGGCGACTATAGCGAGGATAAAATTTCGGCTTATCAAACCTTATATACCTGCCTGAATACGATTGCCAAGTTGATGTCGCCGGTAGCACCTTTTTTCAGCGATCGCCTATTCATTGATCTCAATAAAGTAACCGGTAAAGAGCAGGTTATTTCTGTTCACCTGGCAGATTTTCCTGAATATAAACCAGCAAGTGTGGACCAAGACCTGGAAGAACGGATGGCTCTTGCTCAAGATATCTCATCTTTGATACTCTCACTGCGCAAAAAGGTAAATATAAATGTAAGGCAGCCCCTAACCAGGGCGATGATCCCTATTTTAGACAAAAACTTTAAGGCGAAAGTCGAAAAAGTTAAAGATCTGATCCTTTCTGAGACAAACCTTAAAGATATTGAATACATCAGCGATACCTCAGGAATCATCAGCAAAAAAATAAAACCAAACTTCAAAGCACTAGGTCCCAAAGTTGGCAAGGATATGAAACTTGTGGCAGAAACATTAAATTCTTTGTCGCAACAGGATATCAATCACTTTGAAAACACTGGGCATTTTGAAATTCCTGGAACTTCGTATGTTGTGGATCTTTCGGATGCTGAAATTCTTGCAGAAGATGTTCCGGGTTGGCAGGTTGCAAGTCTTGGAAATTTAACTGTTGCATTGGATGTCACGATTACAGAGACGTTAAAACAGGAAGGCATAGCAAGAGAATTGATAAACCGCATTCAAAATATTAGAAAAGATCTTGGTTTTGAAGTAACTGATAAAATAAATGTAAAGGTAAAAACGCATCCCTTTATTTCCGATGCCCTAAAAAATAATTTAAACTATATTTGCGCGGAAATTCTGGCTGAATCAATTGAGCAGGTAAAAGATCTCGAATCGGGAGAACCTGTGTTTATAGACGATATTGAACTAGTAATACAAATAAATAGAGAATAGAAATGGATAAGCAAGAAAAAACAAGATATTCCGATACTGAATTACAAGAATTTAAAGATCTAATCATTGATAAGCTTCGCAGTTCAAAAGAAGAATTATCTGCCCTAACCCAATCCTTGAGTAATCCGAATATAAACGGGACGGATGATACTGCCGGTACTTACAAAACACTTGAGGACGGCTCTGCAACACTTGAAAAGGAATCCATCAATCAGTTGGCAGCGCGTCAAAGAAAATTTATTGACAATCTCGAAAGTGCATTGGTACGTATTGAAAACAAAACCTATGGCATTTGTAGAGAAACGGGCAAATTAATTCCTAAAGAACGTTTACGTGCTGTTCCGCATGCTACTTTAAGTATGGAAGCAAAATTGAAGCAGACCTAAATGAAAGCTTATACTAAGCCTTTTCTCGTTATTTTCCTAATTCTTTTAGCCGATCAGGCATTGAAGTTTTGGATTAAGCTCAACATGGCCCTAGGCCAGGAATATAAAATATTCGGCAATTGGGCGTTGATTCATTTTACCGAAAATAATGGTATGGCATTCGGAATTGAATTTGGTGGGGAAACAGGAAAACTCGCATTGTCTTTATTTAGAATCGTCGCCGTTTGTGGTATAGGTTATGGCTTGATACATCTGATCAAAAAGAAACATCATCGTGGATTGATTATGAATCTTGCACTAATATTTGCCGGAGCTTTAGGTAATATTATTGATTCAACTTTTTACGGGATTATTTTCAATGAAAGTAGTTATTATGAACCGGCACTGCTTTTTCCTGCTGAAGGAGGTTATTCCAGCCTTTTCCATGGCAAAGTGGTAGACATGTTTTATGTTCCAATCTTACAGGGAGTTTATCCCGAATGGTTCCCATTTTGGGCAGGAGAAGAATTTATTTTCTTCAGACCGGTATTCAATTTAGCAGACTCGGCGATTTCTATCGGAGTTATTATGATACTTATTTTTCAAAAAAGATATTTTAAAGAAGAAAAAGAGGAGGAAGTCTTTCCTCATAGCGAAAGTATTGAAGAATAAAAAAGAGGCCTGAAAAGGCCTTTTTTTATTGGCTTTAACGTATTTTTAACTGAAAACCTATACCCGGTTGTTATCGGGTGCCAATTATCTTAATGTATTTGGCATGAATTTTCATCTTAGTTGTATAATTAAACGAAACAAAGAAACATGAAAAATATTCTAGCAATTACCTTATTAAGTCTATTCAGCTTAAATTCATTTTCCCAAAACATAGATACCCGCAGAAAAATTGAAGTAAGCGGATCAGCAGAAGCTGATGTAACCCCCGATATCATTTATATTGGAATGTCACTAAAAGAATATTTCAAGGATACCAATAACAAAAGGAAAGTAGAGATTGAAGAACTTGAACGTCAGTTACAGTCAGCTGTTCTAAAAGCCGGCATTCCGCAAGAGAATTTTACCATCAATAATATCTCCAGTTATAATAACTGGTGGGAAAAGAAAAAAACACCTGATTTTTTAGCGAGGAAACAATACCGTATCAAGGTTAGCGATCTGAGCAAATTCAATGAGATTATGAGCGCTGTTGATCCAAAAGGAATTGAGTACAGCAACATTGAGAGTTATGATTATTCAAAAATGGAAACCCTGAAAAAAGAACTCAAAATAAATGCCCTTCAGTCAGCAAAGAGCAAGGCAGAATATTTACTTACAGCTATTGGAGCAGGATTAGGTCTACCCATTGAAATTCAGGAAATTAATAATGAATATTCCCCTCAGCCTATGTATCGGGCGAATATGATGATGAAATCGGATACCATGGTTTCAGCAGAAGCAGCTATGCCGGATATTGATTTTAAAAAGATTAAACTGAACTATCAGATGAGGGCAGTGTTTGAAATAAAATAATATAATCGCCAGTCGATTATTAGCAACTCTCAATTATCAACTAATAAGGTATGCATTCGCAACAAAAGGAGCCCAGAGGCATTGTTCCTTCAAAGAAAAAAATGCTTTACCCGATCAGAACGGGGCTTCGTGACTATCTGATTAAATATGACCGTGAAGTAAAGCTTCCCGTACAATACTCGGATTTACTTCGCTTTAATCTGAAGACTCCTCTTCTTGACAAGGAAGGCCGTGATACCCTTTGGTATACCGTGTATTACGATGAAAGTGAGATGAAGGAATTGTTCCCTAACCTTACTTATATCTATGCCTTAATGAATACTGATGGTGATACCGAGGTAATGGAGCACCTTTCTGTTGCCCGTATTGATTATTGCACTTTTGCTAATACCCGACCTTTCAGAGTACGAATTATCAATCGCCTCAACGACAATTATGATCACTTTTACATCAAGGTTGGGGATGCCTCCCGGGTCTATGGCCTTGAATTAGAACATATCTTGTCTCCAAACCGGATCATATACATGACTGATGGAAATACCCTCATCGAAGAACATATACCCGGACTACCGGGTGATGAGTTTATAAAGCGAAGTTTAAATACCTCAAAGTTTAACCAGATTCGTATTTGTAAGGAGTTTGTTAAATTCAACGAGCGCTGTTTTGTGCGCTTACTGGGAGATATGCGATCTTATAACTTCGTCGTAGACATCACTCCTGATATTGAAGGAAATCAATATCGTTTCAGGGCAATTGATTTTGATCAACAATCTTATGAAGGAAGATTAAAAATGTATCTCCCACATTACTTCAAAGAAAATCTGGCTCTTGTTCAGCTTGGAATGCAACACATGGACCTCACAACGATGAGGCAATATCAGGAAGAGGAAAGAAGTCTTATTTCTAATCGATTCCGTTCAGGGTATTATCGTCTACAAGACCTTTTTAAGGTAATGAATGCGGATCATATTGCACCTGAAGAAAAAGTCATCCAGCTTGGGAAAGAGCTTGCTTCTTACCATAAAAACCCAGCTTTTAAAAATTGTGATACCATGGGGAAACTGGTTTTTGAATGCCTGCACCAAATAGTAGGGAAAAAAATTGGCTAAGGGGTTGCCTGTTCTTTGTTATCAGGAATTTTCTGCCAATTAAAAAGTGTCGACCTTTATGAGGATCCCATGAGGTCATCCCGATTCAGGGGTTATCAAATTTCATATTCACCTGGATTCAATCTCCATCACCAAATCATCAGTATTAACCAAGGTGCCAGGATTTAAAACAATATTTCCAATGATTCCATCATTATTTGCGGCAATATTTGTTTCCATTTTCATAGCTTCAACCATAAATAAAGGTTGATTTTTCCTCACCTGATCACCCTTTTTAACAAAGACCTTGGATAACATGCCCTGTAAAGGTGAAGCAATATGATTGCTATTCTCTTTATCTAACTTTCTGTTTTCCTGGCGGATTACCTTGATTGACTTATCCTGGACTTCTATATTCCTGGTCTGCCCATTCAACTTAAAGAAAGCTGTTCGCATTCCCTTATCATCCGCCGGACCAATTGATTGAAGTCTCACAAGCAAGGTTTTACCCGGAGCAATTTGAATCGTTGTTTCTTCTCCAGGTTTCATTCCGTAAAGAAAATATTTGGTTGGAACAACGTGAACATCTCCATACTTCCTGAACATAACCAGATAATCCTCGGTTACTTTAGGATAAAACTTATACGATAAATAGGTAGTATAGGGCAAATCGAGTCCAAATTTCTTTTTAAAATCCCTAAAATCCTGGTCAAGATCGATTGCAGGGATATGCTTCCCAGCCCTTTCAGACAATGGTGACTTGCCCTTTAAAATAATCCGCTGCAAGTCGACCGGAAATCCACCTTCCGGCTGTCCGAGCTCACCCATAAAAAATGACACCACAGATTCCGGAAAGGATAGCTGATCCCCCTTGGTAAAAATATCTTCCTTGCTTATATTGTTAGCAACCATATATTGGGCAAGGTCACCGACTACTTTTGAACTTGGCGTAACTTTTACAATATCACCAAACATCTCATTCACATCGGCATATCGTTGCTTGATCTCCTCAAATTGATCGCCCAAACCTAAAGCAATCGCTTGAGGTTTGAGATTAGAATACTGCCCTCCGGGTATTTCATGCTGATATACTTCGGCAGAACTGGATTTCATTCCCGATTCAAAAGGATGATAATATTCGCGTACACTTTCCCAATAGGTGCTGAACTGATTCAGGGATTTAATATGGTAAGGATTTTCACGTTCATGAAAACGCATCATTTCAACAATGGCGTTAAAATTAGGCTGAGAAGTCATCCCTGATAATGCCCCTAAAGCACAATCCACAACATCCACACCTGCATCAATGGCCTGCATATAAGTAGCTGACTGTAGGGAAGAGGTATCATGTGTATGAAGATGAATTGGGATATTTACCGTATCCTTCAGAGCTTCAATTAATATTTTAGCTGCATAGGGTTTAAGTAAGCCGGACATGTCTTTAATACATAGGATATGCGAGCCGGCATTCTCAAGTTCCTTAGCTAGACGCAAATAATAATTAAGATCGTACTTGGTTCGCTTAGGATCTAAAATATCTCCGGTATAACATAAGGCACCTTCGGCAATTCCGCCGGTCTTTCTTACCATCTCAATACATGGAGCAATATTTTCCATCCAGTTCAAGGAATCGAAAATTCGGAAAACATCAACCCCGTTTTCCCAACTTTTTTGAACAAATGATTCAACCAGATTATCAGGATAAGCCGAATAACCAACCCCATTACAACCTCTGATCAGCATTTGTATCAAGATGTTAGGCATTGCAGCCCTCAACTTTTGAAGTCTGATCCATGGATCTTCATGTAAAAACCTCAAACAAACATCAAAAGTTGCACCACCCCAAGCTTCCATACTAAAGGTTTGAGGATGAACTTTCGCATAAGCCTCCGCAACCTTCAACATATCATAGGTACGCATGCGTGTAGCCAATAAGGATTGATGCCCATCGCGGAAAGTGGTATCGGTATAATAGATTTTCTTCTCATTCTTTAGCCAGCTACAGAAACCTTCTGCTCCCATTTCACTAAGCAAATCTTTGGTGCCTTTAGGATAAGGAGCCAGGTGATCAAACTCCGGAACCACCGGTTTTTCAAGCCGCACCTTTGGATCGAAGTTTTTTACATCCGGATTGCCGTTTAAGGATATATCGCCAAGGAAAGACAAAACACGTGTACCTCGATCAAGACCAGTTGTAATGGAAAATAATTCCGGGTACTCCTGGATAAAATTTACGGTAGCCTTGCCCTCAACAAAAACTGGATGATTAATTAGATTCTCCAGAAACTGAATATTATTTTTCACCCCCCTAATCCTAAACTCTCGCAAGGCACGGTTCATCTTGCGTGCTGCATCCAATAATGTTGCTCCCTGCGTACTTACCTTGACCAACATGGAATCAAAAAACGGACTGATTTTCATGCCCGGATAGGTGCTGCCTTCGTCTAGGCGTACCCCAAAGCCTGTAGCATTGCGATAAGTAATCAGTGTCCCATAATCAGGCTTGAACCCATTGGAAGGATCTTCTGTGGTAATCCGACACTGCATGGCAAAACCATTTTTCATCACATATTCCTGTTCTGGAAGTCCAATCTCCGGATCTGAAAGTTTGTAGCCATCGGCAACATAAATCTGCGTCTTGATTAAATCAATACCGGTAATCATTTCTGTCACCGTATGCTCTACCTGTATTCTGGGGTTTACCTCAATAAAATAAATCTGCTCATCCGAATCTACTAGAAACTCAACGGTACCAACATTATTATAATCAACAGCCTTTGCAATACTCACGGCGTAATGATATAATTTCTTTCGGGTTTCCTCCTTCAAGTTCAAGGAAGGAGCCACCTCTACCACCTTTTGGAAACGCCTTTGAACCGAACAATCACGCTCATATAAATGCATAACATGTTGATGATTGTCAGCAACAATTTGAACCTCTATATGACGTGGCCGCTCGATAAATTTCTCAAGAAAAACAGTATCATCACCAAAAGCATTTTTTGCCTCACTTTTAGCTTCCGGAAATGCCTTTTTTAATTCATCTAAGGTCCTGACAACCCGCATCCCGCGGCCACCACCACCCGAAGCTGCTTTTAATATCATCGGGAAGCCAATTCGTTCAGCTTCTGATAAGGCAATATCCAAGGTAATTAAATCCGGTTCATTGCTTTCTATAATTGGAATCCCGGCATTTTTAGCAACTGTTTTTGCAGTAATCTTATCCCCCAATGCAATCATTACATCGGGTCTGGGTCCAATAAAAATAATTCCATTTTCTGCACATTGCCGGGCGAACTCAGGATTTTCGGATAAAAAGCCATACCCAGGGTGGATGGCATCGGCTTTACAATACTTCGCCATTTCAATAATAGCCGGAATATCAAGATAAGGCTTTAAAGGATCATGATCTTCCCCAATCTGATAAGCTTCATCAGCTTTGTATCGGTGTAAAGAGTAACGATCTTCATAAGTATAGACAGCAGCAGTCTGTATATTCAATTCATTACAAGCGCGACTGATCCTGATCGCAATTTCACCCCTGTTTGCAATCAGTATTTTATGGATATTCATAATTAAGCGAATTTGTTCCTAAGTTAAAAATAAAACCTGAAACCAAATAAGATTATGGTTCAAATCCCTCTTAAAATTAACCTAAAAGGCAATAATGTCCCGGAACCATGAAGCAGTATCGAAAGAATAACCACTGAAATTAAACCCATACCCTTGAGCTTGATTTCATGGTCACTCAAGCATTAACTGAATTCCTCATTTCAAAGGAATTAGCCTTAAAAACTTAACATGCCAAATTGAAAAACTTGAACCGGATTGTGATAGAAATTTTAACTAATGGAATCGAAACCTGTATAGGGTATCAGAGCATCTGGAATTTTTATGCCCTTGTCATTCTGATTATTTTCTAAAAGCGAGGCTACAATACGTGGCAAGGCCAGGGCGCTTCCATTTAAGGTGTGCGCAAGCTGAGGCTTACCATCTCCTGATTTAAAACGTAATTTTAGTCGATTACTTTGGTAGGTTTCAAAATTAGAAACTGAAGAAACTTCAAGCCAGCGCGCCTGAGCTGCACACCATACTTCCATATCATAAGTTTTTGCTGAGGTGAAACCCATGTCTCCTCCGCATAGACTAAGCACACGGTATGGTAATTCAAGTTTTCGCAATAATGCCTGAACATAACTGCTCATTTCTTCTAACACCTGATAAGAATTATCCGGATGAACAATCTGTACGATTTCAACTTTATCAAACTGATGAAGACGATTTAATCCGCGCACATGAGCTCCATAGGAGCCTGCTTCACGACGAAAACATGGAGTATACGCGCAGTTTTTAACCGGCAATTCTTCCTCTTTCAAAATAACATCGCGGTATAAATTTGTAACCGGAACTTCAGCAGTTGGAATCAAATAAAGGTTATCACCTGCAATATGATACATCTGCCCTTCCTTATCAGGAAGCTGTCCGGTACCAAATCCAGAAGCCTCATTTACGACAATTGGCGGCTGCATTTCACGATATCCGGCTTCCTCTGCCTGATCAAGAAAGAAGTTAATTAATGCCCGCTGTAATTTCGCTCCTTTCCCCTTATAAACCGGAAAACCGGCACCGGCAATTTTATTACCCAGTTCAAAATCTATGATATCATACTTCATTGCAAGCTCCCAATGCGGCAGTGCACCAGACCTAAATTCAGGAATTCCTCCATGTGCAAATGCCACCTGATTATCATCGGCACTAATGCCCTTGGGTACAGATTGGTGTGGCAAATTGGGTAAAAGCACCAACTCAGCCTGTAATAAAATCTCAATAGCATTCAGTTTATCTCCAAGGCTTCGAGTTTGTTCTTTGAATACAGTAGTTTGTGCTTTAATAGCGTCTGCTTCCGCTCGCAATCCCTGACGCATTAGGTCGCCTACTTTTTTTGCAGCAATATTGGCTTCCGCAGCTATGGAGTCTAAAAGAGTCTGCGTCTGACGACGATCCTCATCCAGCTTTATAATCTGATCAACCAGCTCAGGATTTTTAAAATTCCTTAGGGATAAACGATTTAAAACATCCTCCCTATTTTCGCGGATATAACTAACTTGCAGCATCTTTAAGTATTTTAGACAAAGATATAAACAGTTTGGAGTTTGGGCTTTGATTTTAAAGTTTTTCATGAATTAAAGCCTGAATAATAATAGAAATAATGAATGGTAAACTTTATCTTGTACCTACCCCAATTGGTAATCTGGAAGATATGAGCTTCAGGGCAGTTCGTATTTTGAAGGGAGTGGACCTAATCCTTGCTGAAGATACTCGTACCAGTGCCCCATTGTTGAAGCATTTTGGAATTGACAAGAAATTGTTTTCTCATCATCAGCATAATGAACATAAATCCGTCACAGAGGTTATTCGATTCCTTAATGAAGGCAAAAAAATTGCATTGATTTCTGATGCGGGAACCCCGGCAATTTCAGATCCGGGCTTTCTACTCGTCCGGGAGGCCATCCGTAATCATCTATCTATAGAATGTCTTCCCGGAGCTACCGCTTTTGTTCCTGCTCTTGTTAATTCCGGCCTGGCTACTGATCGCTTTACATTTGAAGGCTTTTTACCGGTCAAAAAAGGCAGACAAACACGAATGAAGGAGCTAGCAAATGAAAGTCGTACCATGATTTTTTATGAATCACCTCACCGACTTTTAAAAACGCTGGAAGAATTTGCCCAATTTTTCGGACCTGAGCGCCAAGTATCGGTCTCCAGAGAACTTACAAAGCTATTTGAAGAAACCGTCAGAGGTACTGTCGAACAAGTTAAAATACATTTTGAATCTCACACCTTAAAAGGTGAGATTGTAATTTGCGTAGCAGGCAAGTAAAATTTTGAAAAACTAATATCCATTCTATGCCAATTGAACACTATCTAACCGATGATCAGGACCCTAAAACAGCAGAAAAGATTTTAGGGAAATTACGAGATATGCTAACTTCAGGTGAGGCCGTCACCTACTTAGCAATACAAAAAAAACCTGCATTAACGCTGATTCCTGACTGTATTGCGGTGACTAATAAGCGAATTGTATTTTGTATGCCTGAAAACTTGGGACTGACAACTTCTTATAAAACCTTTACTTGGGCTGAAATCAAGGAGGTTTCTTTTAAAGAAGAGTTTTTTGGATCTAAGTTTATGGCTATTCCTCAACGAGGTGAAAATATTGCCATCGACTTCATCCCAAAAGTTCAAGCCCGTAAACTTTATCAATTTTGCAATGAACAATTGGAAAAATTAAAAACCTTTCCCGGATCTGAAGAAAAGATAAGTGCATTTCAAAATGAGAATCTTGGGGATGATTATGCATCTTACATTGAAGTTGTTGAGCAGAAAATTACAGCATCGAACGAGCCTCAAACGGTAGAAACGGAGGATGAGTTAACCCAAAAACTACATAAACTAAAATCTTTATACGAGAAACAACTCATCAGTCAGGATGAATATGAAAATAAAAAAGCCGAAATCTTAAACAGACTTTGATGAAAAGGAATTATCAGCTCGCACTTTTGAGTGCCTTCTTACTTTGGTTTGCCTGGCCACCTATTCCTTACAGTACCCCTATACTGCTCCTGGCATTCCTGCCTATTTTAATGGCAACTGAAAACATAATCCAATCAGAGGCAAAAAATAAAGGAAAATTAATCTTTAAAACGGCATTTCTTTGTTTCTTTTTTTGGAATACAGCATCTATTTACTGGGTGTTTAATTCCATGAACGCTGTAATGCCTTCCTGGCTAGCTGCTATAATCTCACTGATTCCTTTCGGTTTAGGAGCTGTTTTAATGACACTGGCCTTCTATTTATTTTACCGACTAAGGCTGATTACTTCAAAGTTTTGGGCCTATGCCGGACTAGCCTGTTTCTGGATAAGCTACGAGTACCTTCATCAAAGCTGGGACCTTGCTTTCCCATGGATGAATCTTGGCAATGGTTTCGCTGTTAGTCATCAACTGGTTCAATGGTATGAGTTTACCGGTGTTTACGGTGGAACGCTATGGATTCTGCTTTCAAACATTTTAATTTTTGAGGTCTGGCTTTCCATAAAAGCCGGGACTCTTAAAATGAATAGGTTCAAATTAATTCTACCTACATTCATTTTGACAGCTCTCCCAATGATTATTTCTCTAATCATTTATTTCGGCTATGCAGAAAATTCAAACCCTGCAAATATTGTAGTGGTGCAACCTAACATTGATCCCTATAAAAAGTTCGGAACGATGCCTTCTACCGAACAAATCAATCGCCTGATTCACCTTTCCGATTCACTCGGACAAACGAATACAGAATATTTTATTTGGCCGGAAACAGCAATTTCAGAGGGCGTGGAAGAAAAATCATTTAGAACCAATGAAAGCTTTACCATGATTCAGAATTTTTTGAATAAGTATAAAAATTCGAACCTGATATCCGGAATTGAAAGCTTTTCAATTTATGATTCAGCAGAAACCGCTACCACAAGATTCAATAAAAATAGTGGGATCTATTTTGATGTTTTCAACGCTGCGGTATCCATAGAAAATTCTGGCACTTTACAGTTTTATCATAAATCAAAACTTGTTCCGGGAGTTGAGCAAACCCCATTTTCTAATGCGCTTTCATTTTTAAAGCCCGCCTTTGCAGCATTCGGAGGAGCAACCGGAAGCTATGGAAAGCAAGAAGAGCCATCTGTATTTTATTCTCAGGGTGGAATTGGCTCTGCCCCTGTTATTTGTTATGAATCAATTTGGGGGGAATACGTAGCCGATTATATTAAGAAAGATGCACAATTCATCGCCATTATTACCAATGATGGCTGGTGGGGAAATACATCGGGTAAAGACCAGCATCTACTTTATGCCAAACTACGTGCAATTGAAAGCAGAAGATGGGTGGCAAGATCTGCAAACACCGGAATTTCCGCATTTATCAATCAGCGTGGTGATATTGTTCAGCGTAGTCAATGGTGGACAAGCAGTGCACTTAAACAGGATATTAATCTAAATTCAAAATTAAGCTTTTATGTCAAATCAGGTGATTATATCGCAAAAGCTGGTTCAATAGGAGGTGGATTATTTGCCTTGATTTTAATCATAGGGTTGATTAAAAAACCAAACCTATGATTTTTTCACAAAGAAAAATCCGCCCTGAATAGGGCGGATTCCACTAAACTAAAACTAACTAAAAACCAGATTTTGTTAAGCCCCCATTTTCGGATTGGCGTCAATGAACCTTAACAAATTATCAATTCACTACACAAAAGAACACATTTTTAATCAGATCGATTCGCATTTTCAGGTTTGTTACAAGCATCTGACGATTCTATGATAAACAACTAATTACTGCCTTTTAACAACGATTTTAACAGACAGGCCTTAAAAATTATCCCTAATTATTTCAAACATTATTTTATTTATTGTAAATTCAAACGTCGCCACTTAATATTTAGGTTCATGTCAAACAATCGCCGTCAATTTATACAACAGGTCACCGGCCTTGCTGGAATTGCGCTAATGCCATCGGCATTCTATTCCTGCTCCCCAAAATTGGAAAATGGGAATAACCCGAATGCTGCAAATGTAAAAAACTCATTTTTCGAGATCTCGCTTGCTCAATGGTCTTTGCACAGAACTTTAAGAAGTAAAAAAATAGACAACCTTGATTTTCCGGTGGTCACAAAAAAAGAATTTGGTATCAGTGCCGTGGAATACGTGAATACGTTTTTCAAAGATAAAGCAAAAGATACCGCCTATCTGAACGAATTGCTAAAGCGTTGCTCTGATCATGGGGTTAAGAATCATCTGATTATGTGTGATGGAGAAGGTAATTTGGGAGAGCTTGACTCCACCAAACGGTTGCAGGCAATAGATAATCATAAAAAATGGGTAGAAGCAGCTAAGCACCTTGGATGTAGCTCAATTAGAGTGAATGCTTACGGGCTTGGAAGTGCAGAGGATGTACAAAAAGCGGCTATTGATGGTCTTGGTCTTTTAGGAGAATATGCCGCAAAGGAGAAAATCAATGTAATAGTTGAGAACCACGGGGGTTATAGTTCTGATGGATTCTGGCTTTCAACAGTGATGAAAAATGTAGGGAAGAAAAATGTAGGTACATTACCTGATTTTAATAATTTCTGCCTTATCCGTGACAGTAAAAACAAATGCATTGAGGAATACGATAAATATAAGGGCACATATGAAATGATGGCCTATGCTAAAGCGGTAAGTGCTAAATCTATGGACTTTGATGCTGAAGGCAATTGCATAGAAACCGATTACAAAAGAATGCTCAAAATTGTTAAAGATTCTGGCTTTAAGGGCTATATCGGCATTGAATACGAAGGAGACAGAATTGGTGAATATGAGGGTATATTGAAAACCAAAGCACTTCTTGAGCGTCTGAGACCTACTATTATTTAGGTAGTGAGTAGAGATCATGAGCCATTCGGGCTTCACTAATTCAGGTACTTTCCAACTATCGGTAGTCTTCTGCCCATTCCAAATGCCTTTGGAGAAACCCTTAAAATCGGTGCTGTCTGATTCCTCTTGAACTCTGCCACATTAACCATGCGCAAAATCTTCTTCACAAGACTTTCATTAAATCCTTGTTTAATTATTTCAGATGAACTTTTCTTAAGCTCAATGTATTGAAATAAAATCTCGTCAAGAATTTCATAATCAGGAAGGGAATCTGAATCTTTTTGTCCGGGACGGAGCTCAGCGGAAGGTGGCTTAATAATGCTATTCAGAGGAATAATTTCCCTTTCACGATTGATATAATATGACAATTTATACACCTGTGTTTTATATACATCTCCAAGAACACTTATAGCTCCGGCCATATCCCCATAAAGTGTACCATAACCGACTGCACATTCACTTTTATTAGAGGTGTTTAGTAAAATATAGCCAAATTTATTCGACATGGCCATCACAATTATCGCCCTACTTCTTGCTTGAATGTTTTCTTCGGCAACATTAAAAGGCAGGTCTTTAAAAACCGGTTTCATCGTATTCTCAAATGCGGATGCAGCTTGATTAATGGGTATAATTTCATGTTTACAACCCAAATTTCTGACTAAATCCAAAGCGTCCTGAACCGAGTGATCACTGGAAAATTCGGAAGGCATTAATACTGCCATTACATTTTCGGGGCCAAGGGCCTCTGAAGCCAATGCACAAACAAGTGCCGAGTCTATACCACCTGAGAGGCCAAGAATCGCCTTGCTGAATCCGGATTTCATGAAATAATCTTTGATACCAAGAATCAGTGCATCATGAATCTGATGGATATCGTTCTGTGGATTGTGCATGGTCGGTTCAAAGCCCTTTACCTTACCATTGTCAAATTCATAAACTGCCAGTTCTTCCGAGAAATAAGCCATTTCATTCAAGAGCATCCCCGAACCATCAAAAACGAGTGAACCGCCATCAAAAATAATTTCCGTCTGTGCTCCAACTTGGTTGACATAAAAAAGTGGGAGCTGGTACTTTCGACAGTTGTCTCCAAGTATCCGTACTCTTTCCTCATCGTGATTGTAAGCAAAAGGAGATGCCGCAATATTGATCATCAGATCAGGTTTCTCTTTAATGAGCTCATCCATTGGACAGGTAGTATACATGGGATTATCATTGATATTCCACAGATCTTCACAAATAGTTAAGGCAATTTTGTGCCCCATAAATTCTATACAACTAAAATCTACGGATGGTTCAAAATAGCGATATTCATCAAAAACATCATAATTTGGCAACAGGGCTTTATTTACAACGGCCTTCAGCTCTGTATTTTCTATAAACCATGCAGAATTATATAGATCCTTCCCTTCTATTTTTGGATTGGCGGTTGGCAAGCCCAGAATACAGGCAATACCGGTGCAGGCCGCTGCAATTTCCTTTGCTGATTTTTCAGAAAGTTCTATAAACTCAGAAAACTCAAGGAAGTCTCTGGGAGAATAACCACACACAGATAATTCTGCAAAAACTACCAGATTAGCCCCCTTGTGCCTTGCCTCTTGAATAGTTTGTATAATTTTCTGAGTATTATGTTCAAAGTCGCCGATTATGTAATTTAGCTGAGCAAGCGCAATCTTCATTTCGTATTTTTATAATTTAGCTGTTCATCTGTATTCATGAGACATATTCAAATTTACCTGTTTTTTTTTACATGCCTTGCAGCTCTTTTCTGCAATAACAAAAAGTCGCCGGATATTAGCAAGATTAACCTCAATATTCAGATTGAACGCTTTGATCAAGAGCTCAACCACTTAAACCCCGATTCTTTACCGGCTAAAGCTCCGGAACTCCGTAAAAAATTTACTTGGTTTTATGACGATTATATGGAAAATATGATTGGAGCAGGATCTCCATTAGATACCAACTATTATAGCAACCTACGCAGCATTTTAAAAAATAGGGACTACACGGAATTGAGTACTACAGTAGCACAAACTTTTCCGGATTTAAATAAACCACAGAATGAATTGGAAGAGGCTTTCAGGTATATCCGTTATTATTATCCGAAACAAAAATTTCCAAGAATAATTAGCTTTATCTCTGGATTTGCCGTACAAACCCCAATTGGTAATGATTATATTGGAATTGGTCTTGATATGTTTCTGGGTAAAAATGGAGAGAAGTTCTATCCGGCGATTAGGCAAAGTATTCCTCAATACATTTCCAGAAGATTCAGTCCCGAAAATATTAGTCCGAGGGTTATTGAAGCCTTTCTCCGAGAAGAAATGTTTACAGAAAATGATGCCGATCGAAATCTTCTATCCAAAATGATCTATCATGGAAAGATCTTATACTTTATGGATATAGTTTTACCCAAGACTCCCGACATTCTAAAAATAGGCTATACTTCCGAGCAGCTGCAATGGTGCAAAGATTATGAAGCAGGAATTTGGGCTTATTTTCTGGAAAATGAACTTTTATTCGAAAGTGATTATCTCAAGATTCAAAAATACTTAGCTGAAGCTCCATTTACCCCGGGAATTGGTGAAAACTCATCTTCGGCTCCCAAACTAGGGGTTTGGACCGGATGGCAGATCATCAGACAATACATGGAAAAGAATCCTGATTGTAGTCTTCAAAAATTGATGCTGGAGAAAGATGCCCAAAAAATTTTAGCAGGATCTAAGTATAAACCAAGAGATTGAGGGAATGATGCCATGAAAATAGGACTGGTACTATCCGGAGGTGGAATACGGGGAGTCGCTCATTTAGGTGTGCTTCAAGCGCTTACTGAAGCAGGAATTAAATTTGATAGAATTAGCGGAACCAGCGCAGGTTCAATTGTAGGTGCACTTTTCGCACAGGGTATTGAACCTGCCGAAATTCTTAAGGTCTTTATGAGGACCCATCTTTATAAATACATCCGACCTGCTTTACGAGCTAAAGGATTGATGTCATTGGATAAAATCAGAACTCTTTTACTGGAATACCTACCACATGATTCTTTTGAAGGGCTGAAGATTCCTACAGTGATTACGGCTACCAATTTTAATGAATGCAAAGTTACCTATTTCCGATCCGGTGAATTAATCAATCCTATTTTAGCCTCCAGTGCCATACCTGTCTTCTTTAAGCCCATTCCAATTGCCGGAAAAATTTATATCGATGGGGGTATTTTAAATAACTTTCCGGTTGAGCCCATCAAATCAGAATGCGACTTTATTATCGGTTCTTTCTGCAACCATTTACCGGAAGCTGATAGAATCGAAAGCTACCGCCGGCTCGTAGAACGTTCAATCATTATGTCAATCAATTCGGATATGGCCATGAAAGCTGAGTATTGCGACGTAATCATCGAACCTCAAGGAATGGGTGCAACAAGCGTATTTGATGTTCGAAAAACTGAGGAAATATATTGGTTGGCTTATGAAGCTGCATTAAGAAAGTTGAAAACAGATCTGAAACTTCAGGGCTTATTAGCCAAATAAAAAAGGAGCTCAAAAGCAAATGGTTTTGAGCTCCTTTCAACTAAATTAACCTAAGTTCGATATAAACAATCTAATTTAGGTGAGATTGACAAAAGATATTGCCGGGTCCTGATTATTTTTCTCAGTCTGTTGCTTCTGGTCCCGTGTTCGGCCCTATTTTTTTGCAGGAAATGGAATCCTTATCCGAATATTCAGTAAGGCAAAAAAGATTGGGCTGCCACCCGGGTTTGGGGTTCTATTACCGGACTGCCCGTACCGATGAAAAACAGCAGCGGGTAAACTAAACCTTGCCGAAAGAGGTATCTTCCGGCGATGAATCATCTGATATCAAGTAGCATTTCTTGCCGGAAATACTCCGGAGGAAAGGACTGCACGAAGCGGTAACGCGCAGGTATTGCTTTCCAAAATCAAATCATAGGTCTCCGGAGCAACAGGAGATTCATCAAAAGGGTAATTTCTATAATCGAACTGAGGTTCAATTAAAAACTATTTCAATATTTTTAGTACTGCC
>Ga0169931_10003637_pt1 | contig 24346 bp, 16 predicted proteins | sample Kivu_15m_20L_FD_129675 | JGI IMG/M metagenome (GOLD analysis project Ga0169931, IMG submission 129675) | Freshwater microbial communities from Lake Kivu, Western Province, Rwanda to study Microbial Dark Matter (Phase II) - Kivu_15m_20L... | ecosystem: Environmental > Aquatic > Freshwater > Lake...
TCCCGGTGCGGAGTATCGGACAATCGCGATGCTGCTATCGACCACGAGCCATCGAGTACGAGTACGAGTACGAGTACGAGTACGAGTACCGTACGCTCACGCGTCCTGAGTACGAGTACGAGGGGATCCTGCCCCGCGAGGGCCAGAACTTGTCTTTATACGGATCAGCCTAAACTCTGTAGACCGCACCAATGCAGCCTATCACGCAAGCTCGAAGATTCGTGCCGGAGAGGGTCAGACCCCTTTTCGGATAGACTCTCAGTCCCCGTGGCGATGGGCGACGACAACGACAGGCAACTCAGAGTGATCATGATCAGCTTTTCCCGGTTCGCGTTTGCTCTCGATGGTCCTGCCGTATCCTTGATGGCCGGATCTTCGACACCATCAATTGGGGAATGAATCGGATGAGCATCTCAGAGCCGAAGGTAAAATGCACCTTCCATGTGCCGGTCTGATGGGCGTGACGACACACGGAGTGTGCCGGATGCTGGGTACGCGACGCGAGCGGAGGGTGACCGCAGGCGAGAGGAGTGAGGGACGAACGACGACGCATTCGGCAACTCGTAACGCGCTGGTGTTCCGGCTTCAGCCGGTTTCCCCCCAAAGAATCGCCTAAAGGCTAGACACCAGCGCAGGCGTCAATGCGGTGACATTCGCGTGCTGGCATCGCGGAAAAAATAACAAAAACCGACTCGCGGGAGTAGTTGCGGGAGTAGTCGATCAAGATTTTCAATACGCCCAGGTGGATTCGAACCACCGACCTACGGATTAGAAGTCCGTTGCTCTATCCAGCTGAGCTATGGGCGCACAATTTGGGGTGCGCATCATTCCGCCCTTCGTTGAATTTAGCGGCTCCGCAGGTAAACGCCAAGTCTCGCTTTTGCCCAAGTCGAACCGGGCGCGGACCTTCGAGACTCTCGTTAGAATCAGCAGAGGAGCATCTTTTTTACTGGAGATGTCTTTTTCTCGCATTTATTGTTGCATGCTTACTCGGCTTACTCGGTGAGCTGCTCACTCACTGAACTGCTTACTCGCTGAACTCATTTGGAGGCGGTCGTCATGCTGTGCAGGTTTTTGCTTCTTGTGGTCACTTTCTCAGTCGCTTTCTCTGGAGGATTTTCGCTCCCATCGGCAACCGCCAAGGATTATTGGCTGTACTACCTCGGCGGCCAATCGAATATGGACGGTTTTGGCTACGTTCGTGATTTGCCTGCCGAGGAACAAACTCCGGTCCATGATGTCCTTATTTTCCATGGGAGCGAGGGGCTTGATGGACAGCCGATTGCAGGCCAGGGTCTTTGGACAACGCTCAAACCTGGTCATGGTTTTGGCTTTCGGAGCGATGGGCTCACAAATGCGTACTCTGATCGGTTTGGCGTTGAACTCTCTTTTGCCCGTCGTCTCCGCGAGCTCTATCCCGATCGCCCGATTGCGATTCTCAAGTACTCGCGCGGTGGGACATCGATCGATCAGCGCGCGGCGGGGAATTTTGGTTGCTGGGAACCTGACTTTCAAGCGGGTGAGGGGGACGGAAAAGGGATCAATCAATACGACCATTGCCTTGCCGCCATCCGCAATGCTCATGCGGTCACAGACCTCGACGGGGATGGAACAGCGGATCGCTTGATTCCCGCCGGTATTCTCTGGATGCAGGGAGAGAGCGATGCGATGTACGGAGAGGAGGTCGCGGGGGATTATCAATCCAACCTCAAGCGTTTGATCGATCTGCTCCGCGCGGCGCTGCGAACCGATGACCTCCCGGTCGCCATCGGACGCATCTCCGATTCGCGGCAAAATCCAGAGAAGAAAGTCTGGACCCACGGGGAGATTATTCGCCAAGCGCAAGCGGATTTCTGCGGCACGGACGCTGCCGCCGCGCTCGTGACCTCGACCGACAATTACTCCTATTCCGATCCCTGGCATTACGACAGCGCAGGATATCTCGATCTGGGACGGAAGTTTGCCGAAGCTCTGCAAACGCTGGACTGATTCAGCGGGATTCTTCCCCTTCAGTCGTGGACCGAGAACGGTGTGGGAAGGGGACTGTTTGCTTTCGCCGAACCCTTGTGTTTTAATGCTTGGCTCAAAAAACCTGCACCCTTTGGAGCACCTGCCGATGATGATTTCCCGCATTTTCTCCCTCCGCTGCCTCCTTCTCACCGCCGCCGCGTTGTTTGTCCCCGCACAAACCCCGTTCTCCCTCGGACAGGAAACATGGGAAGAGCGGAAAGCAAAAACATTTCGCCCAATCACCGATGCACAGCGGATGTCGATCGTCGGAGCGGTCCCCGACCAGCCCACCGCCAAGCCTCAGTCGAATCGCCGCGTCCTCGTGTTCTATCGCTGCGAGGGCTTTATCCACACCTCGATTCCTTACGGCAACCTCGCCACCGAAGAGATGGGGCGGAAAACAGGAGCTTTCCAGGTTGATCTGGCAGATACCTACGACGTCTTTACCAAAGACAATCTTGCCAAGTACGATGCCATCGTCCTCAATAACACGACACACATGAAATTCCCCGAAGAGGAACAGGAGACAGCGCTCCTCGATTTCGTTCGCAGCGGCAAGGGACTCGCTTGTTACCATTCGGCGAGCGACAATTTTTACGCCCATCCCAAAGCGGCCGAGATGATTGGTGGCCAATTCAATGGACACCCCTGGAACGCCGGTGGGACGTGGGCTTTCAAGCTGAACGATCCCAGCCATCCGCTGAATCGCAGCTTTCAAGAGCAAGGATTCTGGCATCAAGACGAGATTTACCAGTATCGCCCCGACAGTTACCAAGGTCCACAGGTTCTTCGCCTACTCGTCTCGCTCGACATGAGCAAACCTGAAACAATTGAGCCGATCAAGAATGACAGCACCCAAGGTGGTTATCCCCCTGGGCCTCGCGAAGTCCCTGTCTCGTGGGTCCGGAGCTATGGCGAAGGACGCGTCTTTGTGACGAATCTCGGCCATCGCGACGAGACGTTTTGGAACCCTGCCATCATCCAGCATATGCTGGACGGGATCCAATTTGCCCTCGGAGATCTTCCCTGCGACACCACCGCAAGCGCTGCGATCGAAGGACGGGGTGCGGCTCTGGCACCCGACAAAAAATAACGACCACTTTCACCGGGCGACTTTCACCGGGCGACCTCCATCAGCGACGGTCGCGATCGCCCAGCAGGGTCTGGTCGATCCACCGGTACGCAGCCTCGCGAGCATCGTCCGGAAAGTCATGCTTGCAGTCGGGATGAAGGACCTGCAGATGCGATGGTTTGTCGTACAGCTGATAAACCTCGCGCGCCGCAGCAGCAATTCGATCGACACTTGCCGCACGAAAGTTGTCATCCCCCAAGGGGGCAACAATCATGACCCGGCGTGGAGCGAGGCTTCCGATGAGCTCGTGAAAGTCGAACGGAATCTCCTCCAGTCGCCCTCGATAGGATGCCAGGCGCGGCATATACCGCGTCTGTGTCCATCCACGCTCGGGCATCCAGACCTCTGGATTTCCATCGTAGTAATCGAGATAGGAATCTAAACCGCAGCTCGATACGACCGCGGCAATACGATCGTCAAAGAAAGCGGTATAGACCGAATTGTGACCCCCCAGCGAATGTCCGATCGCAGCCACCGGGCCAGGTTTCACAAACGGCAAGGTCTCCAGCAGATCGATTCCGCGGATATTGTCCCAGACCGCCTTCAGAGTTCCGCTCTCCCATCCTAGCACGGCCAGATCGGGCTGGTAATTGGCCAGCAGTGGATAGCTCGGGGCGAGCGTCACATAGCCACGTTCGGCAAGTTCACTGGCGTAATTCCGATGAAAGGGTGCTCCGAGCCCGACGACCGAACCATGTCCCACCTGCTGATCCGTGCTGTGTAAACAGAGGATTGCTGGTGCCTGACTCGGCTTTTCGCTCCGCAGCAACTCCGTCGGAATGCAGAGATAAGCAGGGACTCGGCATCCAGGCTCGGACATATAAGTGATCCGCCTGCGGAGATAGCGACCGCAATCGACCTGCTCGAGAATCTCCATCGCCAGATCACATTTCTTTTCCTGTCCAGGCAGGAACCCCATCACGGTGATCACGCCGCGCTCGATTTCGGATCGCCGCTGCAACCATTGATCGATGTTCGTCACATCGGCAATCGTCCCATCCTCCGCTCGATAACAAAGAAGTTTCTCTCGTGGCAACCGCAGCGCAGCAACCGATTCCGGTGTTGGTGGCTGCCACGCGGAGGCGGTGAGCGCAAAGAGTGTCACAATGAGCAAGGAGTGGCTGAAGAGCGTCGCGTTTCTTCGATGCATTTGAGGTCTCGCAGGGTGTGGAAAAAAGCCTTTTCATCGCTCCGGTTTTCATCGCTCCGGTTTTTGTCGCTCCGGTTTTTGTCGCTCCGGTTTTTGTCGCTCCGGTTTTTGTCGCTCGAGCGGGTGGTGGCCAGCATACACACCAGCCCCAAGTGGTCAGGCGCGGGAACCACCTGCGGGTCTCCTCAAGGGGCAGTCTCCACAATTGTCACCGCCCAAGGAATCGGCCCCACAATAGATTTCTCGATCGGTTGCAAGGTACCGGTCTCTGGCAGAACTGGTCGAGTATCCACATGATTTGTCGTCATCCCCCGTTGCTCGAGGCCGCGGTTTGAATCCACTGAATCGCCGACTCGATCGCCCGCTGCGTCGCCTCTTCGAGTCGCGCGACCCGCCGCGGAATGTCAGTATCGGACGTGGGGGAAGGCTCTGCCAGCAGGATTCGCCTCGCAAAGTGCGAACCGGTGATCCGATCGCACAAGGCGAGAAAACAGACCCCATCGGTCGCTGCCGGTGCCCGGGGTCCCAAATCACCAGTAATCGCCAGAGAGAACCTCGCCTCGGGGGTCTCGCCCAAACATGCCTCAGCGAGCAAGTGCGTCACTTCGGCGCTCACCGGCCCTGGGCCTTGAGCCTCGAGCATCGCGGCGGGAATCCCCAACCACCGCGTCTTGCTCTCACACCGATAGACCACAAAACTGCCGCAAAACCAAGCGGAGATTCCAGGTAAACAGCCGAGCGTGGCCGCGATATGCCCGGCCGTACAACTTTCCGCCAGTACCAGTCGCGAACGATGCATCGCGAGCTTATCGCGCAGCTCGCAGGCACTGTGAATGAGCAGCGGATTCAAAGGAGCTCCCGTGGTTCTACACCCGAACGATCGACATGGATGCTGAGGGCCACTCATCTTACCACGCTGGGCATAAAGAGCACGACAACCCGCAAAGCCAGACCGAACGAAGGTCAGGATTCTTGTTGCATCGGGTGGTGAAAGATTAGACAATGGAGCGAGGTCCAAGCGTCTTTCAAGAAACTGGCGGCCTCCCCTCCTGATTTTCCCTCCCGCACCTCTGTGCACTCGTCTATTCCTCCGGCACCTCGAGGATTTACTATGAAACCGTATTACGCGCTCGATCGCCGCGGGGTCTTACGCATTGGGGCTGCCGGAGTTTTAGGAATGATGGCCCCGCGTGGACCGGTGAGTGCGGCGCAGGGTCCGGCCAGTGACGCGACTATTGCGGGCAAGGGGAGGGCCAAATCGATTCTTTTCGTACTTCTGAGCGGCGGCCCAAGCCAGCTCGACATGTGGGACCCCAAGCCAGAGGCCCCCACAGAAGTCCGTGGTGAGTTTTCTCCGACCAGCACTGCGGTTGCCGGGGTGGCAATCTGCGAACATATGCCCCGGCTCGCACAGCAGTTGGGAAAGTGGGCGATTGTGCGGACGCTGGCCCATGCCGAGCACAATCACTTGCTCGCAACACACGTTGCGCTCACGGGACGCCCGACTCCGATTCCGCGCGGTGGCAGCGACCTGGACCGTGTCGAATCGCGGAGCGATTTTCCAAATTTCGCTGCGGCTCTCGATTTCATCCGACCGCGCGGTGATGGAATCCCCAATGCCGTCTCGCTGCCCAATTACCTTATCGAAGGCCCGCTCACTTGGCCTGGACAGCATGCCGGTTTTCTCGGCGCCAAACACGATCCATGGCAGATTCAGGGGGACCCGAATGACGTCAACTTCCGCATGGATGCGCTCAGTATGCGCGAAGGAATGTCGCTGGAGCGGATTCGTGCACGGCGGGAATTGCTCGGACGATTAAGTCGGCAACCGGTCGGCACTCCGGCGACCCCCCTCCGGTCGTTCCATGACCAGCAAACAATTGCTTTCAACGTTTTGACTTCGGGGAAAGTCGTCGAGGCGTTTGATATTCATCGCGAAAGCGATGCCGTTCGCGATCGATACGGAAGAAACAAATTTGGCCAATCGCTGCTTCTTTCACGGCGATTGGTGGAAGCCGGGGTGCCGATCGTCCAAGCAACGATGGGGATCGTGCAAACGTGGGATACCCATACGGATAACTGGGGCCGTTTGAAGGGGACGCTGTTGCCTCAACTGGACACAGGCCTCGATGCGCTGTTGGCCGATCTCCAGTCGAGCGGCTTGCTCGATCAGACGATGGTGGTGGTCATGGGTGAATTCGGGAGAACCCCAAAGATCTCCACCCTCCCAGGTCAGACCGTTCCCGGTCGCGACCACTGGGCCCATGCCTATTCCGGACTCTTCGCGGGTGCCGGAGTGCTGGGGGGACAGGTCCTTGGCCAAACCGACAGCCAGGCTGCTTATCCCATTACGCGTGCTTGGTCACCCGCCGACGTCCTCACCACCATGCTCAATGGTCTGGGAGTTGATGATGGGGTCACGATCGCCGATCCGCTGAAACGGCATCATTATCTGATGAATGGCAGCGTCATCTCCCCCCTCTACACTGGTTAATTCAACCTCATTCGCCGCAATGCTCGTTCCATGATCAACTGCAATAAAGCTGTGCAGGCCCGGCTCGTCCTGATGGGGATCGTGACCCTCCTCCCGCTTGCCACCGCAAGTGCCCAGGTCACGCTCCAGTCGATTCAGCCACGCGGGGTGCGGATCGGTGCAAAAACCACGCTTCAGCTTGTCGGTGCAAACTTCGACACTTCGTTGCGCGTGATCACTGACGAAGCGAATATCAAAGTGGCGATTGAAAAGGTTGAAGGGACCACCGCGACACTTGCACTGGACGTTCCCGCCGAAACCCCTCCCGGAGCACTGCAGATTCGCGTGGCTACCGACGCAGGATTGTCGGCGCCCTCTGCAATCATGGTCGATTCGTTGGAAACGATCGCTGAAAATGGCAGCAACAGCGGGGTCGAAACGGCGCAGGTGCTGACTCTTCCCGCGGCCATCTCCGGCACCTGTACTCCGTCGGTGCCCGATGTCTTTCGCTTTCACGCCGCAGCGGGACAGCGGCTGACAATCGCGGTCCACACGCAAGCGATGGGATCGACTCTCGATCCCTTACTGACGCTGGTCGACCACCAGGGAAAGCAAATCGCCCAGTGCGATGAAGGGGTCACTGGACCGGAGTGTCAATTCAGTCACGTCTTCAGCGAGGAAGGGGATTACTTCCTGGTTCTCTCCGATAGCCGTTATGCCGATGGTGGCGCCTATCATCTGCGGATCGGTGATTTTCCGCTGGTCAGCCATCCCCAGCCACTGGCGGTTCGTCGTGGCGAGCAGCGAGAGATTCAGTGGGTTGGGGAGCAGACGGAATCGCTTCGGCCGCAGCTGGTGAATGTGAACCTCGAGGATCCCCGCCAGCAGCTTGTCGTCCCTGGGTTCGGACCCGAGGGTCAGCCGATCGTCTGGGGGACGGTGCGGGTGTGGGACCATCCCCTCGTGGTCGAAGGGGAGCCGCCCAGCCATTCCCCAATTGCCATTCCGGCCGGGATCAGCGGTCGCCTCTCGGCAAGCAATGAACACGACACGTACAACCTTCAAGGAAAGCAAGGATTAGCAATTCGAATTCGGTCGTTCACGCGGAGCCTCGGCTGTGCAACCCTCCTCAAAATGACGCTGCTCAATCCGGCCGGGGCAAAGGTTGTGGAAACTGCGGTCTCGGATGCTGACGAGTGGAGCTTGGATTACACCTTCACCGAAGATGGAAATTTTCAACTGATCGTTCAAGATCTTTTAGATCGTGGTGGCAACGATTTCGGGTATTGGGTGGAAATCGTTCCTCGTAGTGAATTCCAGTTGGCTCTGAAACCCGACGCTGCGACGAGCGATCAATTTCTGATCGAATCGCAAGGAGGCGCGTGCGCACTGGATCTCGTCATCGATCGACAGGGTTACGAGGGAGTGATTGATCTCTCTTTGGTGCCACCCATTCCAGGAATCGCGATCGTCGATCCTGAGATCCCCGCGGGGGCCAAGGAGTCGAGGGTCTACCTTCGTGCAGTCGAGGGCTGGGATGGAGCTTCGCTTGCCGCCGTGGGCCTTCGCGGGACCGCCCGCGAGAATGCGTCGGTTCAATCCCTCGTTTCTGCCATCCCGATGCTCCGCGTGAAACAGCCCGAGATTCCCTTTCCGGCAATTCGTTCGGCCAGCCCGATCGTTTTGGGCAAGGTCGCTCCGACCACAGGTCCATGGGGAATCGATACCGCCCAGCCTGTCCGTCTCCCCCGGCCGCTCCCGACGTCCACAGCGAAATTTCCACTGGTCCGCAAAGTCGAGGCGTTCAAAGGAGCAGTCGCTTTTCTCCACCGCCTGACGCCGCCCCCCTGGCAAACAAGCGTGACGGCCGAAGGAGATACCCTGGCGACGACGTTCACCCGGACCGGGGACCTTGGTGCCTATCCCGAGACGGTGCAGTTATGGGGGTTTTCCGATTTCAACGGACGTGGGCGCATCGACGAAGTCACTCTTCCAATCGCATGGTTTGATCCGGTGACCGTAAAGATCACAGGGCCGGTACGGATTGTTGCCGGCACGACGATCACGCTTCCGATCGAAGTAAACCGCGAGGGTGGAGATCCGCAGGACGTCACCATCCGGCCTCTCGAGGTGCCACCGGGGATTGCCCCGGCCGAAGGAATCACGATCGCCGCCGATCAGCAGCGTGGGGAGTGGACGATCCAGGTGCCGCGGGAGTATTCGGCTCCCGAGCTCCAGCTGCGGTACTCGGCGACAAGCCGATTCCAGGGAACGGAGTTTACGGTCAGCGGGATCACCACCCCGATCGAAGTGATCCCCCCTCCCACATCGGGCGAGGTTTTTCCGCCGCAAGTGACTCTTCGTGGTCCAAAGAGCCGCCAGCAGCTGGTGGTTACCGGGGTTGGTCATGGCGGGGAGGTCAGCGACTGGACCGAGGACGCAGAAATGACCTCGGCGCGTCCCGACATTGTTGCGGTCAAGGGTTCGGTTCTCTGGCCGGTGGCCAGTGGGCAGACCGAGGTGAGCGTGAAGCTTGGGGACTTGGTGCAGGTGGTCAGCGTGACGGTGGAGGGAATGGAGACGCCCCATCGCACCGCATTTGAAAACGAGGTCCTAGTCGCCCTTTCCAAACAGGGATGCAACTCCGGAGCATGCCATGGTTCCCCGAGCGGAAAGGGGATGTTTCGGCTTTCCCTCCGAGCTTTCGATCCGAAGCTCGACGAATTGACGCTGATTCGCGAGGATTTCGGCCGGCGAATGAATCGTCTTGCGCCGCAGGAGAGTTTGCTGCTGCTGAAACCGTTGATGGGGGTCGCCCATGGCGGAGGGAAACATTTGCATCGCGATGATGAAGCGTATGGGATCCTTCACGATTGGATTGCCGAGGGTGGGAAGGCGGACCCGGCCGAGACACCACGATGTGTCAAGCTGGAGGTTTATCCCTCCCAGAAACGCATTTTGCAGCTGAAAAAGGGAAGGCAGCAATTGAGCGTCACGGCACACTTTGCCGATGGATCGTCCCGCGACGTGACTCATTTGATCAGTTACGAAAGTTCAAATCTCACGGTTGCGGCGGTCGATGCCTATGGATTGGTCACCGGGAAAGAACGTGGGGAATCGGTGATCCTTGCGCGCTATCTGGAGCACATTGAATCGATTCCATTTATGTTCATCGATGATGTCCCTGATTTTCAGTGGTCATCTCCGCCCGCAGCCAACTACATCGATACGCTGGTCCACGAGAAACTGCAGCAGCTGAAATATGTCCCTGCGGAGCTCTGCAGCGACGAGGAGTTTATCCGCCGCGCGACGCTGGATGTGATTGGACTTCTTCCTTCACTGGAGGAAACCAAAGCCTTTCTCACCGATTCCAGTCCCGACAAACGTGAGCGGTGGATTGATGCCCTGCTGGAGCGCGAAGAGTACCCCAAGTTTTGGGCGCTGAAGTGGGGCGATTTGCTGCGGATGACTGGAAAAGTTATCGGCGACCGAGGTGTCTACAAATACCATCGCTGGGTCGAGAACGCCTTTGCCACGAATATGCCGTACGACCAATTCGCGCGGCAGTTACTGACCGCCAGCGGCAGCACCCTCGCAAATCCCCCGGCGAATTTCTTTCGCGCGGCGGCAGATATGAATGACAGTGTCGAGACAATCTCGCAAGTTTTTCTCGGTGCGCGATTGCAGTGCGCGAAATGCCACAATCATCCGTTCGAACGCTGGACGCAGGATAATTACTATGGAATGGGGGCCTTCTTTCATCGCGTCCAGCGGCGAAACACCCAGCGACCAGGAGAGATGTTTATTTGGTCCAGCGACAGTGGCGAAGTGACTCAGCCACGCACCGGACAACAATTGAAACCTTGGCTCCCTGTGGCAGGTGAGATCGATGTTCAAGCGGTAAAGGATCGCCGCCAACTCTTTTCCCAGTGGCTGATCGACCCCGCCAATCCCTACTTTGCGAGGGTAGAAGCCAATCGTCTCTGGAGTCAATTCTTTGCCCGTGGGATCGTCGATCCGATCGATGATTTTCGCGACTCCAATCCCCCCACCAATGCTCCTCTGCTCGATGCGCTGGCAAAAGATTTTATCGAACATCAGTATGATCGAAAGCATCTGATACGAACGATCATGAACAGTCGCACGTACCAAGCGAGCTACCAAAGCAGTCCTTTGAATGAGGACGATTTGCTTTATTTTTCCCACCAGCAACCGCGCTTGCTGAGTGCCGAACAGTTGCTTGATGCTGTGAACCAAACGACTGGTCTTGCGCAGCCGCTGGGGAAATTACCCGCAGGGACAAAAGCGACGCACCTCCCTGCTCCGGACATCGTGAAGGTTGATTTCCTGAAAGTCTTTGGACAGCCCGAACGGAGTACGGTTTGTGCATGCGAACGGGGGGATGATTCGAATTTGGGTATGGCGATCGAATTGCTCAATGGCCCGACGATCCATGCGCGTCTGCAGGATGCTTCGAATCGGTTCCGCGCCGCGCTTGCCGCAGGAAACTCGGTCGAACAAGTCTTGCGGGATTTGTATCTTGCCGCGCTCTCGCGAGCGCCGACGACCGAAGAACTGCAGGCGGCGCTGGCTCACTGTACCGGCGCGGAGGATGTGGCGGGGCGAGTCGAAGATGTCTGCTGGGCGATTCTCAATACGGACGAATTTCTCTTTCAACATTGATTGCCGCAACGATGAAGTGGTTTGTGCTTGATTATCTCGGGGTCTTCTGCAGTCTTTTTTTAGCTGCTTCGGCAGTCGCTGAAGAACCCCTCAGCTTCCGCGCCTCGATCGCCCCGCTACTGCTCGATCGCTGCGTCCCCTGCCACAGCGCGCGTAAAGCCGCGGGGGGCTACCGCGCCGATACGTATGACGAGCTGCTGAAAGCGGGGAAATCCGGAGCCACTCCGATCGCTCCTCCGGCGAGTCCCGAAGAGGTTTTTGAGGATCAGAGCAGCGAGCTGCTGCGGCGGCTGGTCAGCGATGACCCGGTCGAGCGAATGCCGGCCGACGCCGATCCTTTACCTCCTGGCGAGATTGATTTGATCCGTCGCTGGATTCGGGAAGGAGCGAAGTTTGATGGCAGTAAATCGAGCGAGCTGCTCGCATTCGTAACTCCACCGAAAACTTTTGCGGATCCACCTGCAAATTATCCCGCCACCCTTCCACTGACATCCGTCGCCTTTAATCCCCAGGGAAATGAAGTCTATGTCGGGGGTTATCATGAAGTCACGGTCTGGAATATGGAGGGAGCGCTGATTCGGCGAATCAAAAACATCGGCCAGCGGGCCTATCGTCTTCGGCTCAGCCCCGATGGCACGATCCTCGCCGTTGCCTGTGGCGAACCTGGGAGATATGGGGAGGTCCGTTTGATCGATCTCGCCTCGGGGGAGGTTCGCAGTGTCCTTGCAAGGTCGACCGACGTGGCTCTCGATCTTGCCTTTCGCCCCGGCGCGGCCGAGATCGCTGTCGCCTCTGCCGATCATCTCATCCGGATCGTCAACTACCAGACTCAGGAAACCGTGCGACAACTCGCCAGCCACGCAGACTGGGTGACAGCGATTGCGTGGAATGACGACGGAACGCGATTGGCTTCGGCCAGTCGTGATAAGTCGGCCAAATTGTTCGATGCGACCAGCGGCGAATTGCTCGTCAACTATCAGGGTCATGGGGCCGCAGTACGAGGGGTCATTTTTCTTCCTGGCGGGACCGAACTGATGACCTCCAGCACGGCGGGGAATGTTCATCGGTGGAAAGCAGCCGATGGTGCGCGGACGGCGGAGATTCGTCTGGGTGGTGAAGGTTACCAGTTGATTCGAGGCGAGGGATTTGCAATCGTGCCCACGGCTGACCGTCGCGTGCTCCGTATTGAGTTTGCCGACAATAGTGTCAGTAAAGCGTTCGAAGGGCACCAAGACTGGGTCCTTTCGGCGGCCCTCAGCCCGGACCAGTCGCGGCTGGTCTCGGGGGGATTTGATGGTGAAGTTCGCCTCTGGTCGATCGCCGAGGGAGCTTCGCTCGGTCACTGGCTTGCCAAACCCTGAAACAGAGTCAAAAACAGGTGACGCGCCAACATCGATCATCTTTGCTGCCATGAACCCAGAGCCGAATCCTTATCTACCTCCTTCGTCACAACCTTGGAAGAACTCCGGGGATGGGGTGAATCGTCTCTACGCAATCAGCCGTTTGAGACCCCCCGTGATCACCCTGCTGGTGGTCAATTGCGTCATGATGGTCGTGATTATCGGGGCAGTGGGGGTCAATCTTCTGGGCATCGGCCTGGGTGTCGCCGAGGGAGAAGAAAATCCAGGGATCGTCTTGCTCGGGGGGACTGTCGGTATCGCGACAAGTCTCTTCGGATTGCTGCTCGGGGTGATCGTCATCTTCGGTTGCATCCAAATGTTGAAGCTCGAGAGTTACCCGTTAGGGATCGCCGCCTGCATCTGTTCGATGATTCCATGCATTTCCCCCTGCTGCATCACTGGGATTCCGATCGCCCTGTGGACCCTGGTCGTCCTCAACGATCCCCTCGTCAAAGCCGCTTTCCGGCGCTAGCCGCAGCGCAGTTCCACGGTGCTTCTTCCTCTCTTATGCCCTTTGGTGAGCCTCTGGTTGACGATTGCGGCACAGTGGGGAATATTTCTCGATCCGTGATGCAGTGATGCTTCGAGAATCTTGCGGCTCGTGAATGGAAACCGCCACACAAAGGGGAGAAAGACGATGGGTATGCTGAAAGAGTTTCGTGAATTCGCGATGCGTGGGAATGTGATTGACCTGGCGGTGGGGGTCGTCATTGGTGGCGCATTTGGAAAAATTGTCAGCTCGCTGGTGGCAAATATTATCATGCCGCCATTGAATCTGCTGACCACCAAATATGGAGTCAACTTTAACGACCTGGCCTACAAGATTCGGACCGAATCCCCCAAGCTCAAACCCGATGGGACTCCGCTCCTGACCGATGGTAAGCCCGAAATGGTGGTTCAGGATTATCCGATACTCAATTACGGACCCTTCATTCAGTCGGTCGTTGATTTTCTCCTTGTCGCCGCCGCGATCTTCTTTGTTGTCAAACTGATCAACTCCACCAAGGCTCGTTTTGATCAGCCAAAAGACGCAGCCCCCGCGGCGCCGCCAGAGGATATCATCCTGCTCCGCGAAATCCGCGACTCGCTGAAGAAATAGCGTCGGTCCGGGGAGAAGGATGCAAAGCGCGCTAGCATCCTTTAAACTAGAGAGCATTCCGCTGACCGATGAATCAAGCGGAAAACCTTCAGTGAGGTGCGGCGGATGCTCTCGATCGTCCTGAGTGGGCTCTTGCTTGTTTGTGCGGAACATGTGGACGACAGACCGTGCGACTGGAAAATCGGCTACACCGAGGGGCGCAACGACTTGCCTGACGGCCAGTTTGCAAACTGGACGACGCAGCGGGCGTGCGTCGTCCGCGCTGATGGGACAGGACCGCGGCTCGTGGCGGAGGAACTATCGCAGCAACCCCACCACTGGACACAGTTTGCAGGCTGGGGACCGGATGGGCGCGAAGGGATCGTCTTGAGTCTGTGGGAAGACCCAGCCAATGCCCAGTGGGAACGCGAGCACCGCACATTTCGAATGACCGAAGGATGGCTGGTCGATTCGTGTTTAGTCGATATCGAGCGTGGGTCGATCGAAAATCTAACGGCCAGCCACCGCGTCAGCATCTACAACACAGGTTTGTTTTTTCTCCCTGATGGGAGAGGATTTGGTTTCACCGCACTGATCGATGGCGTCTCGAAACCGTTCCGCATGGACCTCGACGGCAGCAACAAGCGGGATGTCTCAGGGGGTGGCACGGGTTTTAGCTACGGATACAGCGCTTCGCCAGATGGGGCCCTCATCAGTTATCACGAAGACTACCAGATCTTTATCTCCAGCAGTGATGGGAGCGACAAGCGGCGGATCGACACCGGCAAGGCGTTCAATTTTGCACCGCAGTGGTCTCCCGACGGCCAGTGGCTGATGTTCGTTTCGGGAACGCATTACGATTGCCATCCGCATCTGATCCGCAGGGATGGTACGGGGCTCCGCAAGCTCGCCGATCGGAATGGATACCGGGGCGTGGTAGAACGTCTTGAGCATCCTGATTTTCACAGCGAAAGCAGTGATCTTCCTGTTTGGTCAGTCGATAGCCAGAGCATCTTTTATACGGCTAAAATCCACGAGAGCATCGAACTGCTCCGTGTCGATCTCGACGGAAGGGTCACGCAATTGACGCACTCGCAAGGAGCGACACGACATTATCATCCCGCCGTCTCACCAAACGGCAAGTGGATCCTCTTCGGCTCCGACCGGAGTGGGACGATGCAATTGTATGTGGCTTCCGTCGACGGCTCATCGGTCTGGCCGATCACGCACGTGCCGCCAGGCCACTGCGCCATGCATGGGTCTTGGCAGACCGTCGCGCATCCCGAGGAGAAGGTCAATGAGCCCCGCATCATCACAGTGGCAAAAAGTACGGCGGAGTCCCCGCGAAAAAGCGAAGGAGATGTGATTGAACTGGACGATTGCCGACTGTTGCTCGTCTCGATGGAATTCTTTGGAGATGGAAACGATTTCGCCAAGACTAGGCTTGTCGCCCATGAGTCCAGCGACGGTGGAATGCACTGGGACCAGTACCGTGTGATCACCGAATCGATGCCCGGCGACATGAATGTTTACTCGCCGAATCTCATACATGCGAAAGATGGGGGTATCCTGCTGCTGTTTATGCGTCAACATGAACCAGGGGTGCTTACGAATCATGTCTGGAAATCGAACGATGCAGGAAAGACTTTCCATCCCCTCGCGAAATTTTTTCCTCGGGGAGATTATTCTTTGTGTAACGCAACGATTAAGCGACTGGCGTCGGGGCGGCTCTTGTTGCCGGTGAGCCCGCCGCAACCAGGGCAGCCCGCAGCGACCGGTCCTTATGCAGCGACGACGTTGTACAGCGACGATGACGGGATTTCATGGCAAGCATCCCGTTCGCGGATCACCCTCGCAAAGCGCGGTGCAATGGAACCACATGTCGCAGAGACAGCGGATGGCCGCGTTTTGATGGTGATCCGCAATCAATTGGGCAAACTCTATTTTTCCGAATCGAAAGACCAGGGAGAAAGCTGGAGCGAACCCCGAGCTAGCGATTTGAGTGCGCCAGAATCATGTCCCGAACTGACGCGAATCCCAGGCACCGAGAATCTGCTGTTGATCTGGAACCATCATTATGACCCAGCGTTCCAATCCCATTATGGGAAACGAAGCCCACTGACATCGGCCATTTCGAAAGACCATGGAAGGACGTGGCAGTCGCTCAGGAATATTGAAACCGATCCGCAACGGGCGTTCTCCAATCCTGGCTGCCGCTTCACGCGGAGCGGAAAAGCAATCCTCAATTATTGGACGTGCGAATACCTTCCTGATTGGAGAATGCAAGACATCATCGACCTCCGCGTGGCGATCATCGATATCGATTGGTTTACCGGTGGCGAGGGTCCATTGACCCCTTAAGTGGTTCAGAAGTCAAAAGTCAGAAACCAGAAGTCCGCAGGTCAGCGGGCGGCCGGAAGCGAATTTCTTTAAAGAATCGCCTCGACCGGCTGTCCTGTGGCAATCGGAAAGGGACGACCCTCGCGGTCATGCATTTCGGTCTGCGGAGCATAGCCCAGGCAATGAAAAAGAGTCGCCGCGAGATCTTGGGGTTCGACGCGACCGTCCAAGGGAAACGCTCCTTGAGAGTCGGAGCTCCCGTAGACCGCCCCGCCGCGCACTCCTCCACCTGAGAGCGCGGCAGAAAAAACATGACCCCAGTGATCGCGGCCTCCACTGCCATTGATCTTCGGTGAACGACCAAACTCACCAACCCAGACGACAAGCGTCTCCTCAAGCATCCCGCGCTGGTCGAGATCCTCGAGCAGGGCGGAATAAGCCTGGTCCATCGGCGGCATAAGTGCTTCCCTCAGTCGCTGGCTGTTCTTGGCATCGGAGTCCCAGGCCGGCGCAACATCCTCGTCCGTCTCCCAACGCGTCCAATTGACCTGGACCAAGGAGACTCCCGCCTCGACCATCCGCCGCGCCAAAAGCACGCTCTGCCCAAAGCGATTCCGCCCGTACCGATCGCGAACTGCTTCGGGTTCGCGATCAAGATGAAACGCCCGCTGGGTATTCTCATTGCGAAGGAGATCCAATCCTTTCTCCTGCCAGGTCGACCATCGCCGCAGTGCCGGGGGATCGACCGAGCCCAAACGCCGGTTGAGGATTCCCTGCAGCTGCTCCCGCTGCTGCAATCGCTCGGGGGTGATCCCAACGGGCAGAGCAATATCGGGCACCTTGAACTGCGGTTGGTTCGGATCGCAAGTCACAAGCCATGGGTCGCAGTGCGCTCCCAACCAACCCGCGTCTTGTCCAGGCCAGACAATCCGACCTGTGTTCCAGATCTCCTCGGGGATTCGCATCGCACCGGGAAGGGAGGTGCGGTCGCCGCGGAGATGGCGAACGATCGCTCCGATCGATGGCCAATCATTCGGGGAACCGGGCAGGGCATTCTCTTGGTTCTTCGGGGCATGCGGCCTCCCGGTCAGCACCCAGTAGCCGCTCGAGGAATGAGCGTTATCATCGGTCGACATGGCCCGGAGAACAGCGATCTTGTTCGTCCATTTCGCCGTCAGTGGCATGAGTTCCCCAACATGCAATCCCGGTGTTGCAGTCGGGATCGTTCCAAAGTCACCGCGGATTTCTTGAGGGGCAAGCGGCTTGGGATCCCAAGTCTCATGCTGCGGTGGCCCTCCGAGCATGAACAAGACGATGCATGCCTTGGCCTTCCCGAAGGAACCCGACGAGCTTTCGCCCGCACTGGCCAGCGACTCCGCGGCGATCGATCTCGCATGGAGCAGGTCCGGATGCGACAATCCAAACGCCGTCAGTCCCCCGATGCGGAGCCACTCGCGCCGCGTCAGCGCGTCACACAGCGTTGGTCCGGACGCACGAAGAGAGAGCATCGCAAAACCTGAGCTTAAGGGGCTTTTTTCGTTCCCTGTTTTTAAACCGTAGTTATTGGTTTCGCAACCAATTCAGAAATAATCCGGGCAGGGAGCACCCCCGTAAGTCGCTGGTCGAGGCCCTGGTACTGGTAAGTAAACCGCTCATGATCAAACCCCAAGAGGTGCAGAATCGTGGCGTGAAAATCACGGATATGGAGTGGATCCTTGACGATGTTATAGGAAAAGTCATCGGTCTCGCCATAGATCGCCCCACCCTTGGCTCCCCCGCCTGCCATCCACATTGAAAAGCAGCGAGGATGATGGTCGCGACCATAATTCTCGCGCGAAAGCCCCCCTTGAGAGTAAATCGTTCGCCCGAATTCCCCTCCCCAGATGATCAGCGTCTCATCGAGCATCCCTCGCTGCTTGAGGTCTTCAAGTAGGGCATAGCAGGGGCGATCAACATCGCGGCACTGATCGGGCATGCGAACGGCGAGATTCCCATGGTGGTCCCAATTGTTGTGATAGATCTGGATGAAGCGCACCCCACGCTCGGCCAATCGTCTTGCCATGAGGACTGTGTTGGCAAAGCTCCCGGGTTTCTTCGCAGCCTCGCCGTAGAGTTCAAAAGTATGCGCTGGTTCCTGAGCAAGATCGGTCAGCTCTGGGACACTCGCCTGCATCCGAAACGCCATTTCATATTGCTGGATCCGCGTAAAAGTCTCCGGATCTCGAAGCTGTTGATAATTGAGCTCGTTGAGCTGATTGAGCCCTTCGATCGATCGCTTTCGAAGGTCGCCGGGGACGCCGGGGGGATTATTGATATAGAGAATTGGATCCCCTTGGCTACGGAAGGAAACCCCGGCGTGTTCCCCGGAGAGATACCCCGAGCTCCAAATCCGCGCGGAGATCGCTTGTTCCTGCTCTCGATTCGAAGGAATAGCGACCAAGACGACAAAGGCTGGCAGGTTTTCATTTTCCGACCCGAGGCCATACGAGGCCCATGAACCCAAGCAGGGTCGCCCCGTCACCTGATTGCCTGTCTGCATCGCGGCAATTGCCGGTTCATGGTTGATCGCTTCGGTATTGAGACTCCGCATCCAGCAGATTTCGTCCGCTTTCTTTGCGAGATTCGGGAGCAGTTCCGTGTTCATCCACATCCCGCACTGGCCCGCTTGTTCGAATTTGAATTTCGACGGCGCGATCGGAAAGCGTGCCTGACCGCTGGTCATCGTCGTCAGTCGCTGTCCCTTGCGAATCGAATCGGGCAAATCCTTGTCATACCAATCCTGCATGACGGGCTTGTAATCAAAAAGGTCCATCTGCGACGGACCGCCAACCATGTGGAGGTAAATCACTCGCTTCGCTTGCGGCGCATAATGGGGACCTTGGGGGACTCGTGCCGATGGAACCATCGCGGCTTGAGCCGAAGCCTTGCCGAGCAACGACATGAGCGCTGCCCCACCCAGGAGATTTCGCCCACTGGTAAAAAACTCACGTCGCGATTGGATGGAAAACATTGTTCAATCCTCGGAGGATGGTAGTACAGATTGACTTTTACTTGTTGATCGCTTCATCAAGATTGAGGACCTGATTGCAAACCAGAGTCCACGAAGCGAGGGACACCGGATCATGCGACTGGTAGTTGGGTGCCTGGCCCACCGTAATCAGCGCTTTGGCATCTTCAGCGTGCTGCTGGTAGTGCTGGAGATAATGCTCGAAATCCGCGATCACAATTTTCCGCTCGGCCTCACTGAAATCTCTCGCGAGCACCTGCCGCGCAATGAAACGGACGATCTTCGCTTGGTCATCAGCCCCCTGAGTGAGCGCATTTTGAGCAAGCACCCGCGCGGACTCGACAAACTGCGGATCATTCAGTGTGACGAGCGCTTGCAAAGGAGTATTGGTTCGCTCGCGGCGAATCGTACACACCTCACGGCTGGGAGCATTGAAGGCTTCCAGGTTCGGTGGTGGTGCCATCCGTTTCCAGAATGAATAAACCGTGCGACGATAAAGATCGTCGCCAGTGCTCTGGACATAATTCCGCGTATCCCCACCAGGCAGACCGACGATGTCCCAAATCGCTTCAGGCTGATACGGACGCACTCCCGGTCCATACATCTTCGAGGAAAGCAATCCACTGGATGCAAGGGCCAAGTCCCGGATCATCTCCGCATCCAAGCGAAACCGCGGACCTCGCGATAGAAACGCATTATTGGGATCGACCTCCAGCTTTGCTGCGGTCACTTCCGCCGACTGGCGATACGTTGCACTCATGAGCATCAGCTTGAAGAAGCGTTTCACATCCCATCCACTCTCCCGAAATTCTACCGCTAAATAGTCGAGCAATTCGGGATGGGTTGGGAGCATCCCCATGATGCCAAAGTCCTCGGCAGTGACGACAATTCCATTTCCGAAAACTTGCTGCCAAAAACGATTCACCGTCACTCGTGCGGTGAGGGAATTGGCCGGATCGACGAGCCACCGGGCGAGTCCCAAACGATTTCGCGGAGCATCTGCGGGGAACGGATGAAGGGCTGCGGGAGTTGCCGCCTGGACCGTATCTCCTTTGCGGTCATACTCTCCGCGCATGAGAATATTCGTCATCGGCTGGGAATCCATCCGCTCTTTCTGCACATGCGTCACTGGACTTCGCGCGCGAACCGACTCGCGCTCGGCTTCGAGCGCCGCGACCGCGGACGCAAGCTGCGGATATTGCGAGTCCTGGGCATGGAGGTAGTAATCGTAGAGCGCCTTGTTCTGTTCCTCGGTGCGCTGTGCCGGATCGATCGCAAGCAGCTCGCCGATGGGTGCGACTTCGGCCACGGCCCGCACCTGCGGAGCAGTCAGGGCTTGGCTGTAAATCCGCACATCCTGTAGACGGCCATCTTCGAAAAATTGGTTGTCGCTCCGCTGACCAAGACGCAGTGGTGTGGTGGTCTGGATATTCGCCTCGGGCTTCAGCGTATCGGTCTCGGTCCGCAAGGGAATTGCTTTTCCATCGAGATACATCTGGACCCCAGCCGCTTTTCCCGAACCGTCATAGGTCACAAAGAGATGCTGCCATTTCGCAGGATCGAGAACGGCGTCCTGAGAAACGACTTTCAAGGCATTTTCAGGCCACGCCTCGATTATGTGGGCCGCGACGTTGCGGCCCTGCTGCCACAGGTCCCAGCCGCGATGCGCCCCTTGCTGGTCCATCCGCGCGAGAATCGCTCCCGACACATTGTCGCGTCCGGCGCGAACCCACGCGCCATAGCTGAATGCTTGATCGCGGCGAAAATCACCAACATTCGGAATCTGGAAGGTGCTCTCAGACTTGAGAACCGGAGCCGATCCAAATTTTCCTCCCGCCTCCCACGTTATGTCGGATGCCGCCTGGATGGCGATTGACTGCAGCGGGCTGGCAGGATCGCTCGCCGCATCCCGAAACGAAACAGAGACTGATTTGCCTGTCCCTTCATTGAGGAGGGCATGGAATACCAAACCTTCTTTGGGAAGATCAGCATCGAGGGAAGATTCCCCAGCCGTCGCCAGCCAGCGATCAAAATCGTCTCGCGCGGCTGTCCGCCGCGCGTCGCGACGGACGGCCGCTTCGCTGATCAATCCAGGCAATTCCTGCCAGCGTGGAAGGTCCTCCGGAGTTGGGACCATGATCACCGGTCCACGCCCGTCCTTCGTATTTCCATCGAGCGCCCCTTGCGTCGTATTGCGAAAAAAGGCCGCCAGCGCGTAATAATCCTGCGCCGAAATTGGATCAAACTTGTGGTCATGACACTGGGCACAGTTCGTCGTCAGCCCCAGATAAACCCAGCCAAACGTCTGCACGCGGTCGGCTGCGTAGTTGGCCAGATTCTCTTCTTCGATCGTCCCCCCTTCATTGGTCGTGATGTTACAGCGCTGGAAACCGGTCGCGATCAATTGGTCCTCGGTCGGATCGGGAAGCAGGTCGCCAGCGATTTGGTCGATCGTAAACTGGTCAAACGGCTGATTCTCATTGAAAGCGCGAATCACCCAGTCGCGATAGGGCCAAATCTCGCGATAGTTGTCAAAATGCAAGCCATGGGTATCCCCGTAGCGGGCCGCATCCAACCAGTAACGCGCACGATGCTCTCCCCAGGCTGTCGACTGCATCAAACGATCGATCCACAGCGATAATGTCCCATCGGGATCTTGCGGGTACTGGGCAACGAATTCGTCAACGGCTGCGGGCGTTGGGGGTAAGCCAGTGATGTCCAGATGCAACCGCCGAAAGAGGACCTGCGGAGGTGCCTCGGGGGAAGGTTCAAGTCCTCGCGCTTGCATGCCCGCGAGCACGAAGCGGTCGATATCATTCTTCACCCAGGCGTTTGTCTGCACATCGGCAGGTGGTTGTGCTTGAGGGGCTGAGGGGCGCAGCGGCACGAGAAACGACCAGTGCGCCTCGTACGGCGCTCCCTCGGATAACCAGCGGCGAAGCGTCTCGCGATCCTCGGGCGAGACTGTCTTTTTGGTATGCGGGGGGGGCATGATCACTTCGGGATCGGTCGCGACAAGACGCGCCAGAATCTCGCTCTCTTCCGCTTTACCTGGCAAGATCGCTCCCGACTCGACCGCAGCATCCCGAACGTCAAGACGGAGATCCGCTTTCCGTGCAGCGCTATCAGGACCGTGGCAGGCAAAGCAGTACTCCGCCAAAATCGGTCGGATGTCTCGGTTATATCCCAGCGCCTTGCCGGAAGAAGCGGGCACATCGTCCGCAGCGACAAGGGAACCGCAAATCGAGACCCAGAAGGTAAAGCAGCAGACGACGATCCTGGCGACAACCAGAAGCCAGCGCTGCCGGAGTGAGCGGCGAAGAAAGATCGATTTCAGGGGACAACACATGGTGTTTCTTTCCTTCCAGCGTAATCATTCACAGGGGGTAAGCTGCGATTCCAATATTTCACCGAAGCGCGGATATGGAGGCTCATCGCACGGGCGGCCCCTCGCGGATCCCGCTCGAGGAGCGCATTAACAATTGCCAAGTGTTCTTCGGCTTCTTCGCTCACTCGATAATAATCATGGCCCGCGACGCGGTCATCCCAAGCAGCATCGCGAAAGGCTCGAAAGAGGATTTTCAGTCGCTCCAGCTCGCTCGCCAAAAAACGGTTGCCGCAGTTCTGGGCGATCAGATCATGGAGCTCACTGTCAAGCTGCCGCGCCTTGTCAACCGAACCCGCTCCGATCCGCTTGGAAGTGGCGATTCGTCGCAGCGCATGGGCCAAAGCGTGCAGCTGCGACAAATCGATGCGTCCACACGCGCTGCGAGTTGCTTCGCACTCAAGGGCACGACGAACCTGACATATTTCTCGTACGTCGCTCGATGTCATCTCCCGGACAACCCCACCACAATTGGGGATGAAGTCAATAATCCCCATACTGGCCAGCTGTATCAAACCTTCGCGAATCGGTGTCGGACTCATTTTCAGCCGCCGGGCCAGCTGCTGGATAATCAACCGCTGGCCGGCGCGAAGGGAACCGTTAAAAATATCCCCCAGCAACTGCCGTACGACCACACTTCGCCGCTGGCCATGATCAATCACCTCCGCAGCTTTGTTCGGCCTGGGGAGTCGATTTGCTTTCGTCGCGACCATTATCGACCCTCGGGCCGCGGAGCGTTTGCCCAATTGCCGCTGAAGTCGCGGCCACTGACCACCACCCCTTTGGCATGCCAATTACTCCCGGCCCGGACATCCGGAGTGCAGTAACGAAGCGTCAGCCCGCAGCGCCGTCGATCCGACTGATTCGCGTCCGAACCATGGAGGAGCAGATCGGAGTGGACCGAGACTTCCCCGGCAAGCAAGTCATCGACCACCTCCACCCCATACTGCTCGGGATGGTCGATCGATTGGTTCAGGATATTATGCTCCGCTTCGTCGCTCTGGCGATATGTCAGGTGCCCAAAGTGCTGCGAACCAGCAATGAACTTCATACACCCATTCCCAAGGTCCGCATCGTCAATCGCCAACCAGACAGTAACGCTTTTTGAAGGGGTCAGAGGCCAGTAACTGGCATCTTGATGCCAAGCCACTGCTTTGCCATCTTTGGGCATCTTGCAGAAGAAATGCGAACCCCAGCCAATCACATCCTCACCAAGTAAATCGCGAACGATGGCGACGATACGCGGATGGGTGAGAATGTCGTAGACCGGGCCGTAAGAAAGATGCGCGGTACTGATCGAATAACTGTTTCCCCCCGCCGCAATCACTCGCCCCAGAAGTTCATCAAAATAAGCGCGGACTTGCCCGATCTCCTCGGTCTCGTAGACGCGGATTCCCTTGAGATATCCATCGCGATTGAACTGGGCAATCTCTTCCCGGCGGAGGACCCGCGGATCGGTGGTCGTCGAAGGATAGAAACGCAAATCGCGCTGGAGGTCGTGCAGTTCGTCGTTGGTCGGAATTGTATTGAAGGATGAGTTGGCCATCGATGTTTGTTCCTTCCAGTCGATGCGTGGGGCGAGTCCATGCGTGGGGCGAGTCCATGCGGGGGGCGAGTCTAAGCGGTGGACAGCGCGCGGGTAAACGGTCGGACCGGATTGTACATAATCTGATGCTGATTGTCGACAA
>Ga0169931_10003638_pt1 | contig 24345 bp, 12 predicted proteins | sample Kivu_15m_20L_FD_129675 | JGI IMG/M metagenome (GOLD analysis project Ga0169931, IMG submission 129675) | Freshwater microbial communities from Lake Kivu, Western Province, Rwanda to study Microbial Dark Matter (Phase II) - Kivu_15m_20L... | ecosystem: Environmental > Aquatic > Freshwater > Lake...
GGGCAGGATCTGGGGCTTGGACTTGGGTAGACGTTCACAACTCAGATAACAGTCTATATGTGCCGATGCTGTCTACAGTTTTCTTCTCAAATTATGGATCCGAGATTTTTGGTAAACGTAACAATCGGTGGGTTTTAACTAAAGCCAGAACGGGCGAGGTAATTTTGGATGTAAAGTTCACCCCTTACTTCATTTATACTTTTACTGTTTCTGATTATTATTCCATCCAAAATACTGTGGAAGATGCGGCGGGCAACGTGTACGAAATTTCAAAGCCAGCTTTCGTGACAGTGGTTAATCAATCTATTCCTTTAGCAAACGATCCTAATCCATTGTTGGTTAATTCTGCCGATTATGGATTTATTCTACCGGGTTCAGATTTCAGGTCCCAAGCAGCAGATTTAGACCGATCTATTTTTCAAGATCAACTTCTAATCAGATCTCAGAATGTTCAAAACTATGGGTCGGGACTAAGATTGGAAGATGATCCGAATTCGACCTTTAGAGGGAATTAATTATTTAGGCTTTCCATTTCCCGTTCCCCCTACCAATTTATATTTCCATTGTTCATATCTTCTGACGATTTCTTTCAGAATTTTACTGCGAACAATGTCTTCCTCGCCGAAACGGAATTCCCCAACTTCTGGGATTCCTTGCACCAGATCGACGAAGATAGGTAATGCCACCTTTTCATAGGCAATGTCGTGCTGGGTAATGTCTCCGGCCACCAAAACTTTTGATCCTTCTCCAACCCTCGAAATGTACAACATGAGTTGTTTCATGTCGCAATTTTGTGCCTCGTCCAAAATCATCATGGACCTATCGAATGTTGCACCCCTCATGTAGGCCAAAGGTCTAAACTCGATTGTACGCTCGGAAATTAATTGACCTAGTTTTTCTTTGGTAATTATTTTTTCCATGGTAATAAGAAAGCTTTCCATGAAAGGGCTAATTTTTTCACTTACGTCTCCAGGTAAACTTCCTAGCTTTTCACCTGATTCCTGAATTGGTTTTGTGAAAATTATTCGATCGATTTCTCCTTTCTGAACCATTTTTAAAGCTGCATAACAAGCGGAGAATGTTTTAGAAGAACCGGCAGGACCCCAGCAAAATGTAATCGTATTTTTAAAAATGGTGTCACAGTAATTTTTTTGTTTGTTCGTAAAATTTACTTGGTGGAAATCTTTGGCTGTTAATCTACTTTTTGTTGGGGGCATATTTTAGTGTTGGAAATTGATGTGATATATATTCAAAATTAAAAATCTTAAAAATGTCAACTGTTAGTATAACATCTATCTTAGGTTCCGATTCCATTTCGGCTTCGAGGATTACCCTCAATTCCAATTTTTTGCTGTTGGAAAATTGGATCAACCAATATGTAGACGTCTTTGATATAGATTCTATCAATGGAATTTTGGATTTATCTGCCGCCTCCACCGGTAGAATTTCCGCTAAAACAGGAAAATTTGATCAAATCGTAGTTCCCGTTGGAGGAACAGCACTAGCTCAAATTCTCTCGAATGGTGCCGGGCAATTTGTAAATCTCCAAACCGCTACTTTAACTGCCAGCGGGGTAAGTACATTCTCTGGTCCCGTGTCATCAACTAGCACAGCTACATTCAGCTCCACCACAAATTTGCTGGGTAGCAACAACAATCTTAATGGATCTTTTATCTTATTAGATCAGGGACATTTTGTAGGTCAAAACACTACATACGCAGCAGGGGCAACTGCCGGAACTGCATTTTCCCAGCCTTCTTCTGGCGGCGGAGGTAGATCTTCAACCGTAACAAACCCTTATGTATTAACCGGGTTAGAAGATGTTATTTATGCTGATTGTTCTTCAGGGTGGTTCATGTCGGTTGGAACAACTGGTGCATCTTTGTCTTCTCTCACAGCTGGCACTAGAATTACAATCATTAATACTGGTAATGGAGGACAAATAGAGACTGGTCTTCAAAATTCTGGAGCATATTATACTGGATTTAACACGGATCCTTCTTATGGAAACTTTCCTTTTTCCCTGACATGTGCCTCGAATATGCCATACCAAACGTCAATCACCCTGCAATGGGAACCTAGAATTTCACAGGGAACTGGTACTCAGCAAGGATCTTGGGTGGTTCTTTCTTCTACCAACATTACTTTTTAATAAAAAAATCTAGATGGCTAAAACCCCTTTTATACGTCCACTGCAAGTTCAAGGTGGTACATTTTATGCATTTTCTTCGGCGGCAGAAGATTTATCTTTTACCTTTAACAATTCCATTAATAGATTTAAGTTTTCAAAATTTGCTTTGTTGAATATCCCCAACATCGATTCTACGGAATATTTGTCAAACACTCTGAAATTAGATGCACCAGACTCTGCTTTTTTGGACAAAGCAACAGATGCACAAAACATTATTACCAGTAATGCTAATGTAAATTTTTCACAAAGTTTTCAAAGTTATTGCTTGAATTTGGAAACCACAATTTTAAGTGGAAATAATTATGACCAATCTTTAAAACAAAACATCTCTGAGCGGGTTTTTTGGAAATGGTTGAAAGAATTGGGGGGCATAAGATTTCAGCCAGCCTCGTCTTCACAGGTAGTTCCGACTCTAGATCAAAATACCGTTTTGACCGTTAATGGATTGCCTGTCACCCAGAAAAGATATGTGGAAGGGGATCCAACCGGAGGAACTGGTTCATACGGATTAACAGGATCAGCTTATGGTCGGGTGGTACAATATATTGGGAATTTGGACATTGTCAATTCCGTCAAAAACAACAATAACACTTATTCGGAGGTGTATGTTTTGGTTCCAACTAAAGATGGCAATACCCCCACAGTTCTGTTTAAAAATGTGGTAGATCAAAATTATCCCATGGACTTTGGCTGGACTAACAATCCCACGGATCCATTGAACGACGAATATCTGACCGGAAGATCATATAACGAATACAACCCAAGTGGTTTAACAAATCTTGCTATTTTCGACTGTGATGTTTTAGGTTCTCCTTCTGTTGAGTTCGAAAACACATCCAATGGATCAACTGGTTCTGGCAACTGGTATTCACCCAGAGCAATAGCTGATTCTTATTTTACGGATGGAACTTTTACTGATCCTACGGCGGAAATTTTAACTAAAACTCTGAGCGGATATACATACACTCTTACTTATGTCAGATCGAATTTAGATTCGATCGGGATTGACTTTGACCCCGATTCTTACAAGCAAATTGTTGACGATCCCTCTATTTCTACTTTAGAAGAATTCAACTCCACTTCTTTATCGAGCGATTTCTCTTTTAATGCCGTCTTGGTTTATTATGATGTTTATGATCCCGCTATTCCTGCAAATTCTGCCACCAATTTATACGGGGTTCTTTTTTTAGATGATGTCCAAAGTAGCGGGGGTGGTACATTCGAAATTCCTAGATTCAAAAAATACAAACCCAATCCAGTTACTAAATTAAATGGCAATTCGTATGGCTTGAAGTTAAATTTAAAATTTGATGTTGATATTGACCAAACCGGAGTAGAACAAGCCATCAATGATTATTCGCCCTTTTCTTTGTCGATGTTCATGGATGCCATGAACGTTTTACAGGATGCTTCTGGGACTTTGAATAACACCGCTACCATTTATGCTTCTTTAGAAGACAGAGTTGATGCCTTAGAGAATTTGGTGTTGTCTTCAGAGACAACTTTCACCTTTGACCGCAGAATTGCTCAGTTAGAAAATGCTCTAGCAGCCAATCAAGCCCTTTTTAACAACACCCAGGCAGTGATGGGGCTGATCAACCAAAATTATGAATTAATTCGGGCGATCATCAATAACGAAACTTCAGTTGAAATTTCATACAATTTAGATTTAATTAGACAGGGCCTAGGTATAATTGTCGATCGATCTATACCCAATCAATTGACTATTTCTAATGACAATCAAGATTATCACGTGGGGCCTAGAAAGGGAACGGTAACTTTACAGAACATTTCCCCCAACACAATTCCCTTGTTAACTTTTGGAAATTATTACAAGCACGTAAACAACGGGGTGCCGATCACTTTGACCTCTGATCTGGTCATCCGGCTGGATGATTCTTTGGTAAATTGGAAATTGGGACAGGTCATGAGATTTTCCTTTGGTGATCAAATTATTCCGGGGAACTTTAATGTTAATTTCTTGACAAATGCCCAAGGTAGATATCCTTTATTTAATCCAACTATGGTTGCATATTCCACTTTAATTTTATCTTTAACTAACGATAATTTTGTTGAATACAATTACAAACCTGTGATAGATATCATTTGTGTAGATCCCGACAATTTGATATTTCAGGTAGATCAAATCGGCAAAAGTCTCACCAATAACTCGTAAAACTCGAAATTTAAAAACATGTCAGGCACTCAAAATAGTATTAGTTCTTTAGTAGCTCAATTTTTAAGATTGCAAAAGAACGCCTTGGAAATTATCAATGGTCTCAATGAGGTTGCTACCTCTACAAATCAGTCTGTGCAAATTGAAATGCTGGACGAGGCAGGGTTTCCTACCAATGTCAGTATTCCTGCCTATGGGTATTTAAGTTCCCAGATTCAAAGGTTGGACAAAAATATTCAAGCTTTGGCAGGCTTGGGTGATAATTTTTCAACCATTAGAAATCCAGACGGTACATATTCTCAAATTTATAAGTCCCAACCTCTCAGGGATCCTAAACCTTTTGTAAATTTACAAGTTCCTAATACCTTTTTGGCCCGGGACAATTGGTTTTTTGAAAGTTTTTTGTCTCCCCTTCTGTACATCAGCATTGATGTTACTGGACAGCTTCCTGATGATGCGGATAGGATCTTGGTCAAAAGGATTATAGCCAACACCGAGACAGACGCACAGAAAGCTTTTTTTGACACAAATTTAAGTGGCAGAAATAATGTTGGGGAACAAGAGTTTATTGACGAACTAACAAACAATGGAATTTTATATTTTGTAGACGAGGAGATTATTCCTTTACCTCTCAGAACAATCAGAAACCAGGGAAACTTTGGGGTGATGTCTTTTTATGACGATATGGTAAGTACTACAGATGCAAACGGACAAGTTGTACAAGAAACCCGCAGAAATTATAAATTAGATTCTGTTCAATATACGGACACGAGCACGGGAGTTACTAACGGTAGAACTTTAGAGGTTGGAAACTTCCTTTTAACTTTAGACGGGACAAGATATGAAATTATTTCAATCAACATCAACGAAACTTCGGTTCAATTAAAAAGAACCTCTGGCTATCAACCGGTTACGATTGGCCCCGGCACTTTCACTTTGTTGTCTACCCAATTCAATCCTAGATTCGTGGATGTTAACGTCGGGTATGATGAAAGACAAGGCGTTTTTTTCAAAAAAATTGATGACAATTACAACATTGTGGCTTCTTCTTGGTCACCCGGTATTGTGTTCTGGAGTAATCAGCTGAGAATTAACACTGTCTCTGGTATTCAAACTCTAGAGCAATTTTATCTTGGTTCTGTTGCAGATTTAGGTCAGCAACTTCTGGCTATGGCTAAGGAAAAAAAAATATCGGCTATTTCCGGTTTAACCCCAGACTCTCCGAGTTTAGTACCCACCAATTTTAGAGTTGTCCAAATTAACACCCAGCTAACACAATCAACTGATGTTCGAACTTTAAACGAAAAAATAGCACTGAAGTCAACTTTACAAAGTGAAATTTCCCAATTGGACACCTCTATTAATACCAATAGGGCTCAAATCAATTCTGCTAGCAATACGTCTGTTTCATCCCAGGCAAGGATCGGTCTAGCAGATGAAGCCTCTTCTACGGCAGGTAGTTTAACGAGTTCAACTCAAAATACTCAGGCTTTACAGGCAAATTTAAATTCTTTAACCCAACAGAGAGTACAAAAACAACAGTTATTGGCTTCGGTGGTCAGTGATATCTCTACAATTTCTGCCTCTACTCCACAATTATTAGCTGAACCTAAATATAGAGTTAGAGGTTTCTGGCCTATCCCACCTCCAAAAATAAGCACGGCTACCGGTAAACAGGAGGTAATTCAATTTATTATAGAATACCGATATCTTAGCGATGCTGGGGTTTCTCCCCCCATTCAGCAAATCAATTTTCGGGATAACAACGGTCAACAAAAAACTGGGGCTTTTAGCAATTGGAACAAAATTGTTAGCAACATAAGATCAAAAATTTACGATCTGAGTAGCGGGACTTACGTTTGGGCTCCAGAAATTACCGATGATTCGGATGCAAACAACATCAATCAACTCGATATCCCAATAACTAATGGCGAACAGGTTGAAATCCGAATTAAGTCCGTATCCGAAGCAGGCTGGCCAGACAATCCAATCACTTCTGCTTGGTCAGAGTCTGTCACGATTTCTTTTCCTGCTGATGCGACCACCGAAAGTGCGGTAGTTTCTCTGACAAGCAATTTAAGAGACGAGGCTTTATTAGCAATTCAACAGGATCTATCTTCTAGAGGGGTAGATTCTTTGCTAAGCAGACAATTTACTGTGGGATCTAAAACTTTTTTGATTGATGCCCCGGTTATTTCAAGTGGATTTTCTGATTCTAATGGGAATCCGGTTGATCTTTTCCAAAAGCTTACTGACCTGCAAAATCAAATTGCTTCCTTGAAAGCAATAATTGATAAATCCGTCGGGGTTTTGGAGGTACAGTTGGTTGATGAATCTGGCAATACTCAAATTGTTACTTCCGGCCAAACTATCCAAGTTAACGCAGGATATTATAATCAAATTTTTGATGATCCCACCGCAATTGATGCCGGTAAAATTGCTTCTAAAATTTACCAGTTGAAATTAATTAACACCGCGGCAGGTCTGCTTGAGCTTGCTTCTTCTTTGCCTGGTGGCTTAGATACATTGGCGGGAACTTCTACCACTTATTCTTTGCCTGATGGGTATGTCCAAAATCTTAAATATGGCGAGATTGGAATATCTGTGACATCCTTGACCGCGGCCGATATTATCCCACCTGGATCAACAGGAGCTGCTAATAACGAATCATTTCAACAACTTAGACAGGCTTCTCCATACGCTTCCGGGAACGCCAACAGTCAATTTATTTATCCTAGGTGGAAAAGTGTGGGACTGAATCAAGATTTGTATTTTAGTGCATTGGCACAACCTTATGCTTCTGGTTACAATTATCAGGGCGATGGTAACGGACAGCCCCTAAATGGACCTTCTTTAATCCCATTTGACCCCGAGATTACAACTGTTCCCACTGCATCTGGATCAGATGCGGTGGTATGGGACGGAACTTATGATGATTTCAATAACCCAAACGGTAATGGAACTCTAAGCGAGTTTTGTATTCACTATGAAAATCCTGCTGTGAGGTATCCAAAGACCTTTGAAGAGTTGGTCTTGCCAGATTATTCAGCTTCCGGCACTGTAGTCTACCCCGCTTTTAGACATTCTAATTATTTTTATTACGATTCTTCTATCGCTAATTATTGGATGCAGTTGGGATATACCCCAGTTACTGATGATTTTGTTCAAGGTGCAACAGCGACAAGACAGGATTCTATGTATCCTTTAAAACTTGGGTTTGAAGGTAATGACGAATGGTTGATTGGACGTTATTCTTGTGGTGCTTATCTTTTCTTGGGCCCACCTACCTCTTATTTGGTTCAAGTACAGGGATCAACCTCTCTTGCTAACCAGTTTGTAGAACAAGGAACTAATAATGCAATCATTATACCCATCATTTACCAATTTAGAGCCACAGATAAAGCAGGTTATATTGGGGGCTTTAATGCTAGTGGAAATCCAACCAACATAACCTATACCAAGAAGATGGGAATAGACATTCAGGTTAGGAATCAAAGCCCGTTCTCTTTTGATATAGAGGTCACCGGTAAATACAAAAATGATACTTTTTCTTCTCCTAACTTTGCTTCTAGGGGCGGAATTAATTTAGCTACGTAAAATGAGTAAAGAACCATTGGCTGGGAATTATTGTGGAGTTGTCCCCCCTAAACTTTTCGATTCTAATTCTTCATTTGGAGTTCTAAGAACAAATCCAAAAATTTCAGGAAATGTTAAAATTACTTTGGATTCAGAAGGCGGGGTTTGGCTAAATTCGATGGATGCTAATCCAATTTTGAGCGATCAAAGATTTAAAAAATATCGGGTTACTGGACAAAATTCTTATGGGAAGGACATCCAGAAATTTTTTTCGGGGGACAAAACATCACGAGAATCCCTAAATAATAATGCAATCTTTGAGGTTGGAAAGTTTACCGATGGCGAAAATAAACCAGTGGAAAATTTCTCAGCACAATACGATTTTTTCTATGGTGCTGGAGCTACAACCTTAGTGGACAGGAACTATCCAGAAAATTTTAGATATTTTCAGCCCTTGTGGCTGAGGGACGAGCTGCCCGAGTTTTTTGTGGTATTCAAAATCCCAGAACCTTTGAGTTATCCATATTCTACAAATCAAACCCAAATCTTAGATGGGATACAGTATAAAGTAATTCAGGATGTTTCTTCTGCAGAAGTTTTTCAGATAGCCTACGGCAAGGATTCTTTTGGAAATGACATAATTTATTCGGCAGGACAATTTTTCACCGGCAACACCGTGTATTCAACGTACACCATTCTTTCGGGAACTGGCAAAGTCGCCCTTATGGATGAGATTTTGTTTCAACCTGAAGTTGATGATGTTAAAAGCTACTTTAATTCTAAAATTTTACCCTATGCTACAGTCATATCTACTTTCGATTTGAGAGACAATACCACGATCGGCAAATACATCAGGTCTGTCTCTAATGATCCTGGGTTTAACCAGTCCCCAATTCAATTTTCATATCAATTAAATACCTACACTTATTTCAATGGGATAGATGTCCAAACCGGAGCTATGACCAGAAAGGGCGAGCTTCTTTATGATTTTTTAATTTCTAATCAATCAACCCCACAGATCGATTTTGAGAATTATGTTACCAGCGGTTTCTCTCGAAACGGGATTATAGCTCCTAATATTTTGAATTTGGAATTTTTGTTTGATGATTCTGATTCTGATTTATACACGATTAACAGGTATTTTGGTTGTTATATTTCGAAAAATTGTTTGGGTAGCTTTAAACTCAATGGCGATTTCTTTTTCCAATTCAAAGGGACAACCGGGAATAACAATTTACCTAAACCACCTTTGAACAATGTTGGTTTTTATAATTCTACTGCCAATAATTTTCAAAGTTCTACCACTGGTGTACGCTTATTTTATCAAGACGCCTATGGTTGGATTCCTGGATCTTATGATGTTAATGTTTCTGATCCCCAAAAACTTTTTTACATCAAGGACAAATTCGACCAATTTTACAGTCTTAAAAGGTTTGAAAATTACAATTCATCTTCTGAAACATGGGAAGATAATGCCCCTATTTATGCCCAGTTTGGCCCGTACTTAAATGGAACCTTTTCCACCGGCGGGACAATGGGTTCTAATTACAGCGGGAATTTAGTTATTCCAAACCGTAGTGTTAATTTGTTAAATTTTACCGGTCCGGGTGAAAAAATTGGGGGTTTTTCTGGAATCTTGCCTAAAACTAAGGGTCATGCAAACATTAACATTCAATTTTTGGTCTCTTATGATTCGAGTTCGCCCGTGATTTTCAAGATCTTTTGGTCGGGCGGGACACAAGGAAATTTAAACCAAAAATTCGATCTTGTTCAATCTGGAAAATTGGGGGGTACTATTTTGGGATGGAAAGCCGGTTCGTCATACAGCTCGGGAAATTCTCATTACTTTAATCTTGCCCAGGGACAAACAAATGAGATAGCTTCCTCTTTTTCTGCCTGTGTGAAAAGGATCAGCTCTGTAGTTTGGGATTCTGCTAATGTCGAAGACTCATCTATTATCAGAGCTAGAAACCCTGGTCCCAATTCGAATACAGAATTCAAGATAGCTGTCTTTTCCGATTATGAATCTTTTTCTTCCAATTATACCGGAATTTGGTCGAATAGCGATTCTTACTCAGCCGGACAAATCGTTAGTTTTTATGACACGTATTATGTTGCTTTAAATCCAATCGTTGCTCCAAGTTTTGGAAATTTTAATCCCTCTCCAATCTCAAATTCTGACTGGTCCGAATACCAAACTTTTACTCCCTCGGGTATTTTAAAAATGGGTGATTTGGATGCTTCGACCCTGACAGGAAATCTAAATTTTCGGGGGGGTTCGGATTTTTTAAAATCCAGGGTTATTTTTTCTATTAACGAAAAAGACAAAATTGTTCCTGGAACTTGGATCGAGGTTGAAAGTGGAAGAGGAGTTACTGGTTCTGTCTCGATGATTTCTGCTGTCACCCGCTATGTTGACGACCCCATCAGAGCATCAGTCAATCAAGCTTCTCCGGGGGTCATTAATTTCCGGGGATTTAATGAATTTTTAATTGCTCACCTTTCCGACGAAAATGCAGTCATCAGTTTGGGCACAAATGGCAATTTCAATTTGTTCGAGATTGTGAGTTTGGAGAGTGGGGTTTTCTCTTTCTTTGATTTAAAAGATTTTGATTTTGATTTTCTTGCTTCTACCTATGGAATAACCCCCACCCCAGAATTTCGCCGTTATTTCCAACTTGTGCCGAATCAAGCGGGGCAAATTAAACCAAATGTAAAGTATTTGGTTAGACAGGGATCGATCACATATAATTCGACGGTTTATCAAACTGGCCAGGCTTTTATCGGGACATTTGCTTCCGATCTCTTCATTGATTCTGGATTTTCTTCAATCGGTATTTCTGCCATTGTATTTCCGGCTATCTTCAGCCAAGTTGGGTGGGTGGACCAATCCTATGCTTATTCGGTTTCCCAAATTTCTGCCGAGCAAAATTTAAATTCTTTTATTGGTTTTTATGGGATTCAATCGATTATTGATACAAATCCCACCCCAAACACTTTAAATAAACAAGAGGTTTTCAATTATGGCAAGTTGGAGACTGAATACCAATATCTTCAAGAGAACTTTACTGTTGCTAGAGCAAACGTCTCTAGGATTGTACCATTTATTAATAAATGGGGATATCTAGGTGGAACCGATGTTAGGGGTAATGTGTATCGTCTCAACTCTTCCCCAGCTTTTGCTCCCACCAATTTTTCACCTAGTTTTCAAAACGACACTCCAAATCCTTCATATTTCACCCACGAATGGTTTTTGTTGGAGGGGGTTCCTAGAGAATTTCCGGCGGGCAAAATCTTGGAACAAAATAGTTATCTACCAGGTAAAATTGATTTGGATCAGGTTAGAGACGCAAATCCCGCATCCAGTCTTTATTCATATTCATTCTTCACCGTTGAACCATTGGATTATCCCGCTCCTTATGCTGATCCTACCAATACAACAAAAGAATTTTTTACCCCCTTCTTTCACAACCCGACAACTGGATTTTATGAAACCGTATTTAGAGGAGTTAAAATTTCACTCAAAAGAAAAAGCAACATACCAAATCCAACTTCGGATTTAGATAAATATGTTTTAAATTATCGGGGATTCGAGGGTTATAATTTTTCTTCTATTCTAAGGGTAATTCCAGAAGATTCTAGCACGATCCAATCCCCAGTCTCCTACGAAGTTATAGAAAACACACAACAGAAAATTGTTTTGTTTGTCACAACTGTGGTCATGAAAGACTATCGGGCTTTGCCTTTAGGTAATACGGGTGGAACAGGAGATCCTTATTTGGATTATCTTTTGATGTACAGTCTGGTAGACAAAAAACAAGACGCAGGGGTAGGATTGACCGGAGCTTCTGGTCCTACTGGTTCCTTGCTTTACAAGATAGCAGATACTAAGCTGTCTGCCGCTTTGGACATGTCAATCACTTCAAATTCGTCTGTTACAACTCTTACCAATCCAGGAAGTGTGTATCTTATACCAAATCCAAATTATGACACCGACTTAAGAGAAGAAATTAATCTTTTTTACCCTGTAGGATCTACTGGAAGTGTTGGTGGAACGGGGGCAGGTAGTTTTGTTGTGCCTAGTCAAAGTTATCTTTACCCTTGGCCTGCGGGAAGATCCCAGAACCTGGTGAATTTTGGAGCCATCGATCCTCCCGATTACGAATTTACAATACCTTTCGCTTTCTCCTCTCCTGTAACAATACCCGTGGGCCCGAGATCGGCATATGCCGGATACCCGGTTTTTCAAGTTGAGGGGGGAGGAAATTATTTCAATTTTGTCATGAAGAGAATTTCTCTCTCCCAAATTTTTGAAAGGGTAAATGGAGAGAGCCCTTACATCAAATACACGACTTACGAATGGGATCCTGCTACCTCAACCACGATTGTGACTGCGAACTCTTTTCAAATTAGTTTATCCCAGCCCACCGCTTTATTTAAACCAAACGGAATTTACGCGGAAACAAGTTATAGTGGACCTCAGACATTAGGTGGATCCAAACCCACCGGATTTTAAATTGTGAATGGCGGTAACAAATATGCTTCTGATATTTTAAGATATGGTGGTCCATATGAACCTTTGTTCCGGAAAATTTTCAGATTTAAAGGGGATAAGAATGACACTTTGACCCGAAATCCAGCAGCCGACCTTAGTTTCCGAAATTGTACCTTTGCGCCAGAGCAATCAAATTTTGGAAAAATCTTGAATTTGGGATATTCTAAGGTTTCTCTTGGAGCAAATATCTTGCAGGAATCTCAAAATTTACCGCAAGGACCAAAATATCCATTCATTGGACAAACCCCAATCTTCTACAAAGATTTTTCTGTTTTCCTTTCCACCTGGGATCCTGGATATTACAATTTATACACCTCAGCCACGGAAGAAACCCCGGTGGCAGGAACCAGATCCATGAAAGAATTGAAATCTTTTTTGGGTTCGAAAATGATGCAGACCCCTTATACTGTAACAATTTACACGTTTATCACTTTGGAAATTTCCAGAGAAACGGGAACCACCATCGTTCCTAATATTAACGAAGCTGCCAATGCGGCAATACCTTTGATCCAAAATATAAACCCATCAAACTCCAACACTGGTATTGGACAGCTTGGAACCTACCTGAGTAATGTTGATCTAAAAATTTTAGACGAAAATATTTTCCCACAGGTAGAAGTTTTCTGGCAAAAAAATTCCATCACCAATACTGTTTATGGTACAATCAGGTTGGATAGGATTTTAAGACGTTATCTTCTCAATTCCGGTATTTCTACAGTTTTTGTGAATAATATGATTTCTGATTTTGGTGTCGGTAATCCGAATAACATCAATGATGATATCGACACTTACATTGAAGAAAACATCACCCCAATTTACGAGGGAATCTCTTTTGATTTATTTGTGAAAAAAACTGGACAAGATTTGACTTCTACTGAAATTCTGGTTAGAGGAGATTTAATTAATCCAGATAGAATCAGATACGCTTATTATGCACAGCCTAATTTCAGGTTAACAAAAACTACAGATCTGATTTACTCGTTCGAATATCCCCTGACTGTTGGTCAAAATTACTCTTTGACCTTCTCCTTCAGAATTCAAAAAATTTGAGGATTTGGGATTGAGAATATATAAACAAAGAACTTACAGGAATGGCTCAATTAAACATTTTGACCCTTAATCAAGGGGACACACAAGCTGACATCCGAAACAAAGTTAATTTGAATTTTGATTCTTTGGTTGCCAATGGTGGGGGTCCTCAGGGGGTACAAGGTCAACAAGGACAACAGGGACCGGTTGGACAGGCTGGTCCACAGGGTGATCCTGGACAACAAGGAACAAGAGGAACTAAATGGTTTGTCCAGGCAACGGGACCTACGGGGGGAACGGGAGATCCTATTTTGGTTGGAGATTATTGGGTAGATACTTTTAATAACAATTTGATTTATCAATTCCAATCTACTGGTTGGATCCCTACCGGAAATTCTTTACAATCTACTGGTGTTTTTACCATTCTCCCTGGAATTTCCGGACCAGTTTCTGGCATGGATGCTATTGTTCTAAACACACCCTTTCCAGATTTAGATACTTTGGTACTTTCGGATGCTGTCTCTACAACTTCTACTGCCAATCCATCCAACTCTAAGTTATTAATTTCAACAGATTCAGCAAACGATTTTCCTTTACTTGAGTTTGCAAAAACTAATGCTATTGGAATAGGAACTCCAGCTGATTATAATCGGCACCCACAATTTAGATGGTTAAATCCTTCCCAATCTAATTACAATTTACTTTTTTCTGTTCCACAAGATTCTATGACATTTTCTGCTGGTGGAAATTTAACTTTACAAAGTACCAATTCAATTTTAACTTTGAGTTCTTCTAGTGATTTACAAATACAATCTGGTGCTGGGATGACGATCACTTCTGCTGGACAGATGTCGTTTAATTCTGGAATTTCTACAATGAATTTTACATCATCAAACTATTCATTAAATTCCGGTTTATTATCTCTTGCGGTTCCTTTAAGTATATCAAACAACACCAACTCACCAGCTTTGTATGTTTTAAACCAAAATGCAACTGGTAGTGGTTTGAGCGTAACTTTATCTACAAGCAATTTATCTTCTACCATAGCAGATTTTAAATCCGGCGGGATTTCAAGATTTAATGTTAGAGCTGACGGTAAAGTTTCCATGAGACAAAGTGGAACTGCAGTTAAATTTATCACAAGCAACGCTGACACCACTTACTTGACAATAGGATATTGGAATTTAGGACCCAATTATGTGAATTATGGGAATACTATTTATTTTGAACCACCTGCAGGATCACTGGCATCAAAAGGTTTCTTGATTCCTGTTGGGAACTTCTCAACAAGTTGGACTAGTTTCTTGCAGAATTATGAATCCATTCAACTTAGAATTGCCATCAATACCACGCCAAACCGTGTCAGATATATTTCTCTATATACAGGATCGGGAGATCCTGGAGTAGGTTCAAACACCCAAATTGATTTTGGTTCTTCAACTCCTCAGCAATTTTTAGAAATAACAATTATTAGAACAAATTCACCTTCGGGTTACATTGTTTACTATAACACTTGCGGAGGCCTTTGTGGCAAATTTTTTGAATATCCCCCGGAATAAGACTTTGATTAATCTATGTCATTCAACACAAAATATATTTTACCCGGAGATGATAAGAATCAAATTATCTCTAAAATTAATTACAATTTTCAACAGGTACTTTTCAATGGTCTTGGTGCAAGAGGTCCTATAGGTTTAATTGGTGAAGAAGGTATTATAGGAGAGGTTGGGAGTGACGGAGAATCTGGGGCAACGGGGCAAAGAGCTTCTAATTGGTTTTTTAGCCCTTCCCAATTTCTTATTTCCGGAGCACAAGATGGAGATATCTGGGTAGATATAGGACCAACTGGAGCTCAGAACGTTTATGTTTATTCTTCTGGATGGGTCTACTCTGGTTATTCTATATTGGAAGATTCCATTTTTTCATTCATCCCCGAAATAAATGGCCCAGGTTCTACCAATGATAAAAATGCTATTGTTATTGCTGGGACCGGTCCTTCTGGAAGTACTGTAATTTTATCTGATGTTATAGCAACAGGAGGATCAAATCCAAACTTTGCAAAACTAATTTTATCCACCAACGCAGAAGATTCCATTTTACCATCGGTTGGTTTCGACAAAACTTTTTATTCCGGATCTTCCTATCCAAATTTTCAATGGGGAGGTACGGGAAATGATTATGATTTAATTTTTCCATCCCCCGATGATTTGAGAATTTCCTCTGGTTTAACGGCGACTTTTTCTTGTACTGGGGGAAGTGGATCTTTTCTTTCTGGACAGACTGATGTCAGATTGACTTCTGGGGGTGGAATTTCTTTCGAGAATGCTACATTGGTTAGTGCAGATATGTCATTTCAGGCAACAGCCATTTTGATGAACTCCTCTAACAAAAAACTCAATGGGTCTATTCTTTCATACACAGATTTAGGCTCAACGGGTTCTATATCTGCTAGTGGACCTTGGGCAATTCAGGCGACAAACACGGCACCCGCGGGACAAGGTCTAAGGGTAGAACTTCCTACATCTTCGAATGAAAGTGGATATCCCATTACTACTTTTTTCAACTCAAGTTCCTATAAAGTTTTCGAATCTAGAACAAACAATTTTAACGTTATTGGCCAAAGTGGTCCTTCCGGTAGTGCTTCTGGATTCTTAGCAAAATCAGTAAATGTCCAAAATAAGGTTAGTCCGTCTGCAACTTTTGTGAGGGGGGCGTACACCAACAACTATCTTCCTTTAGTTCTGACCAGAAATTCTTTGGATGTTATTTATATCAATCCAATTTGGTCTGAACCACCTACACCTGAATCAGATGGTAGAAATTATTTTGTGTATTTGCAACTTTCAGATTTCACCGGAATCTGGGAAGGTGCTGAGTTAGGTGGAAGAACATTCGATGTTTTTTTGAATGACGATGATTTATGCTTTGGGGGGATTAGGACGGTTTATCCTGGTCTTTCTGGAGTTACCTCCTCTACCGTCCAAATTAATTCCTTAGGGCCCGGATTAACTGCTGGATGTAGACATATAAAATTACAATTCATAACGGAACTAGACATTTATTATCGAGCTTTTACAACTTCTGATCCCAGATGTGGATTCATTCGTTATTCTTTGACGATGACGAATGTCAGCACTGGACCTACCACTACTCCATAAAAAAACCAAATCATGTTAAACGAAAACGAAATTAAAGAAGCAAAAAAATTAATCCAAGAATTTGGCCAAATTAAAGACCAAATCCATCTTGTGGAAGAACAAATGTCATCTTTAAACCAAAAAGCAGAATCGTTGATTAATCATCTGGAAGATCTTAGATCTCAAGAACAAAATTTTGTAGAGAGTCTGCAAAAAAAATACGGCGAAGGAAAACTTAATCCTATAACATTTACCTATGAACAACATTAATTCGAAAATTATTCTAGGACTGTCTTTTTCTGTAGTCCTACTTTTTCTGGCTTTGGTCTGGCAATATCAGAAATTGCAAAACTTAGATGTAGATTCTCAAAGACGTTTAAACAATTATTTAGCGGCACATGATTCTGTTGTTGTCCTTTCTTTGGAAAAAGAAACATTGCTGGCTCAAAGATCTTCTAGTGAGCTTTTTTATTCTGAACTGAATTTAAAAAACATTGATCTTTTGAGAAGGTTAGATCTTGAAAAGAAAAAAAAGGCAAAGGTAATTATTCAAACCGAAATTCAATATCGGGACACATCAATTTATATTCCCGTGACTTCTTCTTTTAAAAACGATAAACCAACTTTCAATTTCAAATATAACCCTGTATTAAAGGGTAAAAACAGTATGTCCATCTCCGGTGTTTTACCTTATTCAATCTCTTATGATACATGCGATGTAAAATCTGACTCAAATAAAGTTAGCTGGAGAATCCAGCCATCAATTATCCCAGGAATGGTACAGCTTGAAATCGACCAAAAAATTGACCTAGTAACTGGTTTGTTTCGGGATCCTAAAACCAAAAGATTGTATGTAAGAGCTTCCTCTGATTTTCCTGGAATTACGTTTACTGAATTGAATTCGATCCATTTACTGGACGACGTCGAATCAAGAAAGGCTTTAACCGGAGTCAGAAAATCTTTTGGTATAGGATTTTCCATGGGTCTTGGAATTACGGCGGGTTCAAACGGATATATTGTGAGAGGACCTAACCTTGGATTCGGCTTGACTTATACCCCTAAATTTCTCCAATTCGGCAAATAAAAAAACAAAAAAATGGCATACACCACAACTTCTAAATATGTACAATTAACCCCTTATTTGGTGTTGGAATACATGTATGCTGATCAACCAAATCCACAAACATATTATGTTAATACTGGAGGAGGAAGTCCGACTGTGGGCTTTAATAAGTTAATCAATGGAATTTTAGAATACAAGGGAACTCCTACTAACGAGGTTCAAATTTACAATTTGAATGGAAATTATGACGTAACTCAAAACACCGCTCTCAACAATGTGGTAAAGACCTCGGAAAATTCTTTCATCCCGCTAAATCCAAATTTGATTGTCCCTTACAACGATTTCAATCCTAAGCTGACTGGAACAGCAAACCTTGAAATTGATTTTCCCTCCAATATTCCGGTGGTCTACGACACGGTCAGATATCACATTTTACAGGGATATAATTTGGAAAATATAGACGGTTTGATATTATCTGTTGCATTTTTAGATCAGGATGGATCTTATGTTACTTTTTCCCAAATTGAGCTGAGCTCGGGCATTGCACAAAATTATACTTTGGATCCAAATCCTTTGACCATAGGTTCCAATATTTACGACAAGTACTTTCAAGTTCTTGTTCCCTCTTTGGTGGATATGAATAATCAATATGCAGCTGTAAGTTATCAAGACAAACCGGATACACTAGCTGGAAAAACATCCAGAAGTGGTAGAGGGTATGTGACTGGGTCACCTATGAGAATTTCCGTCTGGCAAATAAATGACATAACACAGGTAAATGGATATGATCAATATGGTGTTACTCTTTATGCGACTCTATCTTTGGAATCCGAAGATCCTTTCATGAATGTAGGCGCCTATATTGGACCGGCCGAAAATGGGGATTATTTCGAGTACTTTGCTACCGATAATGGTGGCTTTATTGAAAACTTCATTTTGTTCCAAAACTCGATCGGTAACCAATATTACATCGATCACAGAGTCGAAACAATAGAGCAAATAGGAGCTGCTTTTATTTCTACTGATAATTTTTCTACAATTCAAACCACAGCCTTCGATGAGCCATTGTTGTATCGTCCCATTATTAGAAATTCATCCGTATCTGCAAATTTCACTTTGCGTTACACGATGACTCTGGTAAATTCTGTGGATCAATCGCGTTTAGTCAGAAGTGCTTCTTTTACTTCCCTGGATCCAGGGAGATATGGGCCATATATAGCCCCATTGCAGTTATCAGTTTTTCCCCAGACCCAGAAAATTTACAACAAATTGGGAAATCAGTCTAACATTTCTGTGCCTTCCAATGGTATTGTACCAAAGGAAATTGTAAAATATCAAAATGTGTTTGTAGATAGAAATCTGGTTAATGTTACGATGACTAATCTAACAGTGAAGGGAACAAATATTAGCCAATCTGATGGACAGAGCGTGGATCTTATTTCTTATGGTTTGGGACTCGCCTACATAAAAATTCTACCCTTCGATAATTACTTTAAGTTCACATTTTACCAGCTAAATTCAAATGGGGTCCTGGATTTAATCGATTTGACTTCTTCAGGTAGTTATAAAATTGTATTCATAGATAACCAAAACAACAAATTATTTGCTCCCCCTATCGACAGCAAAAATTTAGCAAACCCAGCTAAGGGGGAGTTAGCTTTTAAAGTTGATGAAAGCCTTGCTTTGCAAATTTTAAATTTTACAAATCGGAAATTTTACATTTCAAACCAGCCTATTTCGACCACAGAAAATCCAAGTACAAATGAAAAAAGTCCCATGGGGCTGTTGGCGGTTAGGAACAAATTAAATCAAAAATCTATTAGCACCGTTTCCTCTATCGAGGACGTTAAAACTTCAATATCCGAAGGTAATGTCTTAAATTCGGCAGGTACCGCCAGAATTTCAGGAAGCTCTTCGTCTGTCTTGTATTATGGAAATTGGCTGAAAGAGGATGAACTTATTCCCCGCACATCTTTACCTGATACTACAGGGGCACAAAAAAATCCGGCCATTTCTGCCGATGAGACCATTAAAGAAACTAAACCTGCACCTTTTAGAATTCCGAATAAAAGTTCTTGGCAAGAAATCCAACCGGCTACTGCTCAGGTTTCGGTGGAGGAAACCCAAACTACTTCTGGTTCAGAACAGCAACCAATTTCGGCCAATTCTTTATTAGTAATGGGAATAGGTCCATTTAAAGCGGCAATAGCATCCGACGTACAGGGAAAAATTGCACAAGGTTGGACCACAGTAGAAATCATTGAATATTTTTTAAATCCAGGAGCAGCTGGATTCCAACTTTATTCTGGAATCACGAAAGAAATATTTACCGATGCGGTCACTGGTATTTTCAGCAATTTTGATTTGGCTTTACTAAATAATTATGGCAATACGGGAGGGGGTAGAACAAACGGAGGTCCAGCTGCTGGAGGGGGGAGTACCACCAATCAAAGTGGACAGGATAGCGGAAGTTCGAGACCTTCCTTTCCTGATGACCCTTATTCTGCATTTTACTCCTTTCAAAGGTAGACATTGGGACTTTATAAAATATTAAATAAAACTGCATGGCAATACTTAACGCAAGATCTAACAGTTTTTACTTCAACTTTCCTAAGGGATTTTTTCCACAGAGTGTAGAAAATCGGTGGATCGATTATCTTAAAAAGCAACCTACCCCTTACGATACAATTACATCGTACATGAATTCTAGTATTCAATCTGTTGGATTTCCAACTTTGTCAACTTCTTTGGTTTCTCAAACTAAAACCCTAGGTAAACAAATTAATTATCAGAGTGCTACCCCGGTTCAAGATTTATTTAGTCGTGATTTTGACGTGTCTTTCCGCATTGGTCAAGGTTTCACAAATTATTTTATTATGTTAGAAACAGTGTTAGATAAATTGGCCTTTCAGAATGATGATTTGTTTACCCCGGTTTTACCCCTTAGAATTTTAGATAACGAAGGAGGAGTTGTTGTTTCCGTTATTTTCAAGGAGGTAAATTTGACAGGGATTAATGGAATTTCTTTGAATTATACCCAAAATGCTCCCGCCGCTAACACATTTACCGTAGGTTTTAAATGTAATTATATGGAACTGGAAATGGAAATTCAAAAGGATATATAAGAAAAAAATAAATGTCGAGGCCATTTACCTATAATTCTTCAGGAACCGAAAATAGAGTAGCAGGTACACTTCAATTTGGTACTCTAACTGTAGGAGGGACAGCAACAGCCTCTACATATCAATCCGGACAGGGGGGTTTAACCTGGTGGAATGGACCGGCAGAAGATTTGGGTGGCTACATCATTGCTAAACCTGTTCCCTCAAACACCCAACCTTCTCCCCTAGTTTTGTTGGATACAATTAATTCTACGAGTTGGAACGTTGGTTCCATTTCTCCCCCCGCTGGAATTGGCGCATCCGGTTCTTTTGGAGCTACCGGGTCTATTAGAACCTTTAGTTTAGAGATGAGTGGAACTGCAATCTCCTCTGGAAATTTGATTGTCGATCTTACAACGGATCCAGAAGTTCTTTCTGCATCCCAAAATCAATTTTGGACGCTTAGACCCCTGATTAGGATTTCTTCCGGGTCTATCCCAAGCGGTTTTTCTGTTTCTTATAGAATTCAAGAATTTCAAGATTCTACTGGGGGATCTTTTTCATCTTTTGCTGCAACCCCGACTTCTACTCTTCAAAGGTTCGCAGGAACAAGACAGTTAACAGGAGGATCGACAAATTCGGTGAGACCTCAAATTGAAATCCAAATCCCGGGAGGGGTAGCTTGTAATTTCACTTTGCAAATTGCCACCCCTATTTTTGGTATTCCTACCACGGGTAATGTGGGTTTTAGCTGGGCCGAAGATTACTCTACCTTCATTCAAATTTCAAACAAATTATCGGGTTACTCTCAAAATTTTGGAGATGATGGAGATGCAGCTGTTTTGTGGCTGAATTCGAATAATTATTGGACAACTTACAATCCGGCCTATCAGGAAACTTTGGCTTTATCTTTAGATCCAGCAAATCAAGCTTCTTATCCAGCTACTGGATCTAGTTGGTGGAATTTAGTTTCGGTGCCACAAGGAACCCCCAAGATAACTTTATCGGGTTCTCCGGCCTGGTCTTCCGATAATCGAGGTTTTTTCACATTTGTTCCGGCCTCAAATCAATATGGTGTTTCTGATTCCCCCATTCAAACGAATCAGGGATTTACGATAGAGGCCTGGGTTTCGATCACTGCCACTTTGACTGGAAAGCAAACTGCATTAGTTTCTTGTCCAGCTGATAATGATGGCAGAATTCCATTTTCACTGGGTAACTGGAATTCCAACGAAAATAAAATCGATATTGCCTTTTATTGGGCAGGAACTTGGTACAGAAGTGGAGCTAATTTTACTCCTGAATTGAACAGGTGGTACCAAGTAGTTGGTACCTACGACGGATCTGTTTTAAGACTTTATATCGATGGCAATCTGGCTGGACAATCTGCAGTGATCGAAATTGGGGGTACCGGAGGAATATTCGAGTCTAACGTTAGAATTGGTGCCGGACACGGATCTTTAGATAACCAGTCTTCCCTTTTTCCAGGTTCATTTGGGATTGTCAGATTTTATTCTTATGCGTTAAATACTTCGGAAGTTACTGAAAATTATAATGCTAATTCAACGAGATATTCCAATTTGGATTTAACCGGATTTATCAACGAAGGATCTATAGTTTTTACGTACATATTGAATGAAAAAACACCCCAAAAAACCGACATTACAGTTCAGTTTACTCACTTTTTAACTTTAATTTCGGGCAAGGAATTTCAAATTCAAGGAATTTTAACCCTGCCTGCTGGCCAACTTGAAGTTGCCGAAGATTTCAAGGCAGACTGGGCGACATCTCCAGCGGATTTAGACGGCGATGGTACGATCGTAATCGATCAAATTCAAGCAGCAGACCAAATTGAATACACACTAAATGCCGTGGTTCTGACTCAAACACCGGCTCCTTCCGTACCTAAACCTGATCCGACCCTAATTCCTCCCCCGCCTTCTAATACTCCTACTTCTTCGGTGACACCCACTCCTACTCCTACGCCGTGTGTGTCTAAGGATCCGTGTTACATTTGGGAATATGCAAATTTGCAGGCAGAGTCTATTGCTATCGTGTCTTGTGACTGCAACGAGAAGCCAATAACTTTGACAAATTCAGAAGAAACCCCTTTACAAGCCGAGGAATTTTGGATTTTGTCCCCCAAACAGCCTATAATCCAAGGTTCATATCAACTGGTGGGTGTTACTGGACCCGTCGACACCACAAGAGATGACGTGGAAAATCCAGCCCCCAGATGTTTATGGTTATACAATCCCAATCCCCCTCCAACCCCAGGATTTTTTGCTTATTATGACCAGAATTTTTCGCCTCAAACGGGAATCATCAGTGCTGGATTTTACGCCAGAATCTGTTTTACATCTCTCATAGCCACAGGAAATATTCAAATGTTCCCGAATTATAATTGTTTGGGCAACTGGCAAACTTCTCCTTTTAATTTGGCTTGTGTCAACAGTCCCATGTTTGATTTTACTATGAGGTGTTCCTTGTACTGCAACTGTTACGAGTATGCCAATACGGGATCTGACGCGGTCAAGGTCTATTACGCAGATTGTACATTGGGGGGAGAAAATGGAGTGTTAGAACCTTTTACTGTCGATCCCGGAGGAACTGGCCAAATATGCGCCTACGCTATTCTAAGCCAAACGATTGTGCCATGTCCTCCTGGTTCTAGGTGTGACGCAAATATTTTCCCAGGCTTATCCCCCCGATGTCAAGCCGATGGCGGAGGATTCAACCGGAACGCCAGATTATGTATAGAACCTTTTGGGAGTGACCCTGTTTGTAATCCAACCACCCCTACCCCAACCCCTACCCGAACTATTACCCCAACCCCTACCCGGACCCCAACTCTAACCCCAACTCAGACCAGAACCCCTACTCCTACCCCTACCCCAAGCGCTTCCTCAATCCCTAGAGGCTGTGCGTGTTGGGAGTGGACCGTTCCTCCTGGGAGAACTCAACCTTGTCAAGATGGTTTTGGTTTACTTTATTGGGTAACATGGATCAATTGTCAAGACCAGCGGCAATACATCACCTCCGCGAGACCTGGTGAGGTTGGATATGTTTGTGCCCATCCCACTTGGTCACCATATCCTCCAGATCAAGACTGCTCGGAATGGAGATTTCTTGGTTCTAATCAATGTATTTATGATCGGGATTGTATTCCTCTTTCTCAGACACCAACCCGAACTCAGACTCCTACCCCGACTCCAACATCAACTGTTACTCCAACCCAGACCCCGATTAACACTCAGACTCCTACCCAGACCTCGACTCCGTCTGAAACCCCAACCCAAACACCTACCCAAACCCCAACCCAGACCTTGACTCCGTCTGAAACCCCAACCCAAACCCCTTCTGAAACCCCAACCCAAACCCCAACCCAGACCTCGACTCCGCCTGAAACCCCAACCCAAACCCCTTCTGAAACCCCCACCCAGAACCCAAACCCAACCCCGACCCCGGCCCCAAACCCAACCCAAAAACCCACCCAAAACCCCACCCCCACCCCAAA
>Ga0169931_10003639_pt1 | contig 24345 bp, 23 predicted proteins | sample Kivu_15m_20L_FD_129675 | JGI IMG/M metagenome (GOLD analysis project Ga0169931, IMG submission 129675) | Freshwater microbial communities from Lake Kivu, Western Province, Rwanda to study Microbial Dark Matter (Phase II) - Kivu_15m_20L... | ecosystem: Environmental > Aquatic > Freshwater > Lake...
GCTCAACTGCAACTTCCTTGTAAATTAGATGGTCACAGTTGCTTTCTCAATCAGAGACTGGAGGCTCGCCTATTTTGACTTACGATGTTTGGTGGGACGCAGGCACTGGCAATATTAACATAGACCTATTTGAGTCACCCTCCGCTCTTACTCACACCATCAACAGTCTCGTTCCAGGTTAGGCCTACTAGTTCGTAGTCCGTGCTAGCAACATCTACGGCTACAGCGTTTTCAGCGACCCTGAGACATTTGCCCCGTCTGGAGTTCCTGCGATTATGAGTCCAGTCTCAACTTCACTTGCATATCCACTAGTGCAGTTTAGCTTTACAGCTCCTGCTACGAACGGCAAACCAATTACAGGTTACTAGATAGCGATCTACTCACCGCTTAGCTAAAATTTCATCGTTACGAGCTCAGTATGTGACGGTGCTTCTTCTCAAGTTATAGCTGATATGAATTGCAAAGTCTAAATGACGACTCTACTTTCAACTTATGGCTACGCAAGAGGTGATCTAATTCTAGCGAAAGTGGCTGCCCAAAATTCAAACGGCTGGTCAGCTTTTAGCAGTCAAAACAGCGGCGGAGTCATAGCTCAGACACCTCCTACATTTATGAATGTACCCATCGAAGATGCAAGCACAAGCAGCTCAAGCATCACTCTAAACTGGTCACCAATCACATCGAACGCTTAGACTGGTGCTTTGCCTATTACATCCTATTCGTTGGAATGGCAAAATCCATCAGGTGCAGATTGGACAACCCTGGTCGGCTATTCTTCACCATCTTTGTCGTTAACATACACAATTTCAGCGGGATTAGTAGCTGGCACAACTTACTCTTTCAGGCTTAGAGCAAGTAATTCACTTGGATGGGGTTCTTACAGCTAATCAGTTGATGTGATCCCTAGTAGTGTACCTGCTCAACTTTTGCCAGTTCAAACCTCCATTGAAAACATTTATGTAAAGATATCTTGGACTCCCTTAAGCAACAACGGCGCCGTTGTTACACAGTACCGAGTTTTGATTCTTGCTGGCGACAGCATCCAGTGGTTTGAGTCTTAGAGTTGTCTAAGTACAGACACAAGCCTTGTGAACAACAACTTCTGCTTAGTTCCGATGGCGGAACTCACAGGCCCCACATTCAACTTGCCCTACAATAGAGTGATCACGGCAAAGGTCCAAGCTAAGAATCTCAAAGGTTGGAGCACTCTTTCAATGAGCAATACTGTGGGAGCCTCAGTTGAAGTAGTTCCTTAAAAAATTGATTTGCCGATGAATGGGGCACTCACAACTCAAACGCAAGCAAACGTGAAATGGAACGCGCTTACAACACAAGCACAGATTGGAGGCTAAACGTGCTCGATCATTTCCTACAATCTCTAGTGGGACTAAGGAACAAACGAAGCTACATGGTCTGACCTAACTGGAATCTAATCATTGTTTGCTCTGACTGAGTTCATTTAGACAACCGGTGTCAGTTCAGGAAACACTTACAAGTTCCGCGTCCGCGCATAAAATAAACACGGCTGGGGACCTTTAAGTGACGTAGTGAGCATATTGGCGGCAGTACCTCCAGATGCCCCATCAACTTTGAGTTCAGTTCAATTCGAACTCAGCTCACTGCTTAGTTGGAACTTGCCGACATCAAATGGCTCGCCAGTCACTTAGTACAAGATCGAAATCAAGCAGAGCGACGGAACATTCAGTCAAACTACTTCTTGCGATGGTTCTCTGTCAGCTAACGTGTTGAGCAGGTCTTGCTAAGTTAACTACACTGTGTTGACGGCCACTCCTTACTTATTAGCACTTGGAAATCCAGTCATCTTCTAAGTTTCGGCTTACAACTAGATTGGTTGGGGATCAACCTCCTTAGTAAACTCTGTTTAAGATGTTGTCAGAACACGACCATTATCTCCCCTTACGAAAGTTGTTGAAGGCGCACAGACAAGTGATAGTCAAATCTAAATTAGCTGGTCACCAGTCAATGATCCTGTCACAGGATTGGATACTGTTACTTCCTACTAAGTCTACTGGGATAATGGTAATAGTGGAGCGAGTTGGGTTCTGCTTGTACAAGAAACCACTCCCTTTACGTTTGTCTATTTGCAAAAGATTGGAATAACTAGATCAAACAGTTATAAATTCTACTATCTGGCATAAAATCAGTAAGGCAGAGGTGAACCATCTGCAATCACTACCATTTAAGCTTCCGCTCGACCAGACCAGCTCGCGTCAGCTTCACTTTAAAATGTGGGATAGAACGTGGCAGTTTCGTGGCAAGCTACTCCAGATGATCACGGAAACAGTGTAACAAGATACACAGTTTCTTTCCTTCAGAGTAACGGGGTTTTATCTGAGATTACCTTGTGTGATGGAAGTCAAACAGTTATTTTCAATGCTTTGAGTTGCACAATTCCAAACTCAGTATTCCGTGCGGCACCGTTCAACATGTAATTAGGTCAACTCATACAGGCTAGTGTGAGTGCAACTAATGAGAAAGGCACTTCTAACCCCTCTATTTTGAATTCATAGGGTGCTATTGCCTAGACTGTGCCACAAGCTGCTCCAATTTTGAGCAGAGGCTCCTTGACTGGAGCAAGTTTGATACAGCTTCTATGGTCTCAACTTTCAACAGGCCTCGACGAAGGATTCGCACCCGTTAGTGGTTACAAAGTTTACTGGAACTAAACTGGAACTTAGTAATTGAGAATTACAATAAACAGTGGGTCAATTACTAGCTACTCTGAAGCAGGAGTTATATAGGGATAACCATACTCATTCCAAATATCTGCAGTCAACATATATGGCGAAGGACCACTTTCTGCTGCATTTTCGATTACTCCAGCAGCTGTTCCAGATAAACCTACTGATATTACACTCGTTAGTGCGTCATCGTCTCAAATCACATTCAGTTGGACAGAACCCTACAACGGAGGTGTTCAGATTATTAGATATAATATCTACTGGGATCAGGGATCTGGTACGCCATAGTTTGTTGCGTCACAACCAGCATCTGTTAACCATCCAACAAAAACTTACATGAAGACTACGGCTCTCTAAGCAGGTGTCTTTTACACTTTCACAGTTTCCGCAGTCAATAGTATTGGAGAAGGACCATAATCTTTGCCCTCACCTGCTTTCATCGCAGCGCAAGTTCCATCAGTGCCACTTCTCCTTTCCCAGGTTTCCGCTGATCAAACTCAAATCAGTATTCGATGGACCACACCTCTCAATGACAATGGTAGTCCCATCTCTTAGTACACTGTTTACATGAATGGTGTTGCGGTAACTCCTCTCTAAGGAGTAACTGTGCTAACTTGGACTTAAACAACTGGAATAACGGCCGGCTCGCTGTACACATTCACAGTTACAGCTTCAAACGGCCGCGGTGAAAGTCTATAAAGCTCAGATTTAAGTATTTACGCTGCTACAATTCCAAGTGCACCACAGAGTTTAGTGAGGAGCTCTTTGACTAGTAAGAGTTCAGTAACGTTTACGTGGTCTGCTCCGGCAACAAATGGTGGCTCACCTATTACTGACTACGAAGTGCATTGGGACTAAGGCGCTGACAACAATCTATACGTGCTCGTCGCATCATCGACTGGAAACTCTTTAACTTACACTTAGACGACGAACATCCAGCCAGGCGGCTATTACAAGTTTTAAGTTAAAGCGATCAATGTAGTTGGATAAAGTCCTTTCTCCTCGCCTCTCACTTTGATTGCAGCGAATGTACCTGGACAACCCACCACTCCGGAAAAGTTCTCCGCTGATGTATCTCAGATCACTATCAGATGGAACGAACCAGTTTCAGGCAACGGGGGCTCCATAATTACAGACTATAGAGTGTATTGGGACGCGGGCACAGGAAGCGGTGTTTTCGTTTATCTTGGTAACACTCAAAGTTACGAGACTTTCACTGTAAACGCGAACGTCTCTCCTTCGTTCTCCGGTAGCAAGACATTTAGCTTCCAAGTAAGTGCCGTAAACGTGATCGGCGAGGGCGAAGTCTCTGGTTCCTTCAGTGTATTAGCAGCAGCCGTTCCAACTGCTCCATCAGCACCTACTCTAGTGGAACAAAATCCAACGTTTATTAAGATTGCTTGGGAAGCGCAAAGCGATGGTGGGTCTCCCATTCTTTTCTATACTGTTCTTTGGGATTAATCCCAGGGAGTCTATGTGAAGCTAAGCCCGAATACAGGCAACCCTAACATCCTAACCTACACAGTTACTCAAGCACACGGCCTTGTGACAGGTTCAATCTATGCGTTCAAGGTCATATCAACTAACGCTGTCGGGGAGAGTTCTGTATCTGAGCCGTTGTTAAACATCATGGCAGCGTAGCTACCGACACCTCCATAGGATCCAACGATGGTTTCCAGCACAAGTACAACCATAAACTTTGACTGGTTCGATCCCGAAAATGATGGTGGCACACCCATTACTGATTTCTAGGTCTACTGGAACGGCGGCGATGACAGTGGCCCCTTCGTTCTGTATCAAAGCTCAACTCTTGGAATGAACACACTTTTCATTCAAAGTGGTTTGACACCAGGCTCGTACTACCAGTTCAAACTACGAGCAAAGAACTATGTCGGCTTAAGTCCGTTCAGTAGATTTGTCAGAATTATCGCAGCGAGTGTTCCTCAGCCACCTGTCAATCTTGTAAGAGTTAGTTCGACAACTAGCTCGGTTACATTTGGTTGGAGTCCCAACGCTGTAAACGGCGGTGCTTCTGTCTTCGATTATGCAGTTTACTGGGACGGTGGTGACAGCAGTTTGCTACCCACTCAGTTCACCGAAGCGCACGACACGACTTACAACATAACATCCTTCACTGAAACCCAACTAACAAAGGGCTCTTACTATAGATTTGTAGTGCAAGCGCAGAACGATGCTGGATACTCTGACTTCTCAAGTGTTATTCGCTTGCTTGCAGCAGTAGTAAATTCTGAGCCACTCAGCCTGCGAAAGACTTATCAGGACGAGCTGTCTATTCGATTAGCTTGGAATCAACCAGCAATCGATGTTGGATCCGCAGTCACAAACTATCTAGTGTCTCAGTTCAACGACTTTACCAGTTCCTGGGCTGTCATCGGCAGTACCTAGCTGTTACAGTTCAATGTAAACTTTGGCCTCACTACTGGACTTTTCTATACTTTTTCTGTGCAAGCCTAAAACGAAATAGGAGTTGGCGCGTACAGTCAGAGCATCCGAGTTATCGCTGCTAAAGTTGCGGAGCCGCCAACAGTCTTCTAATTGATATCGTCAAGCGCAACTACAATATAATTCGGCTGGAGTGCTGCATATAACGGTGGAACTCCCGTCACTCATTACAAGATTTACTGGGATGCAGGAAGTGGCTCAGGTGTTTTCTCTGAGCTGGCCTTTACGAACAGTCCAACCAGAGAGTTCATCGTAAACAACGGTCTTGCAAGCGGCACTTTCTACGAATTCAAGGTCGTCGCAGTGAACGTTGTCGGCGATAGCGTGCAGTCAAATGCTGTCAGGTATATTGCTGCAAGCGTACCAAGTGTTCCTGGCAAGCCCTACTCAACCAGTACAAGTACTTCATCAATTGGAATCGCGTGGACTGCTTCACTGGAAAACGGATCTACTATTGATTATTACAACGTTTACTCATCGGTAAACTAAGGAGTTTTCAGCTTGCTTGGTACTAGTCCCACCAACAGCTATCTAGCAACTGGTCTAAGTATGGGAAATAACTATAGATTCTAGACGATTGCTGTAAACAGCGCCGGTGTCAGTCTAATCTCCCCTGAGTCTGACTTTATAATCGCTGCTGTGGTTCCAGGTGCCCCGACAAATGTGGTTAGATTGAACGCTGACTAGACGTTCATAACTATTGGCTGGCAAGCTCCTTCTTTCCACGGAGGCTCGCCAATTATAGGCTACAACATACTTTGGGACGCCGGCTAGGGCGGTTTTGATTACACCTAGATCGGAACGAGCACACTCGACACTTAGATTTTCACTGTGACAAACGGAATCGTCGGAGGTAAACAGTACTACTTCTAAGTCGTTGCGTTCAACGTGATTGGAAACTCCCCACCAAGCACAGCTTAGTACGTAATTGCCGCAAACTACCCAGACCAACCACTGACGCCAATATTGATTTCCCAGACGCCCAACTAACTTTAGTTTGGGTGGACTGCACCATTCTCAGGTGGAATTCCAATAACCTCTTACACAGTTTGGTGGAAGTTAAACGATCAAACGACATACTCCATACTTGAAGTTGTTTCGGCTGCTGCGAGACAATACACTGCTTCAATAGTGTAACCAGGTAAAACATATTAGTTCAAAGTAATGGCTACAAACGTTGTCGGCGATTCCGCTCTCAGTCCTTTTATATCAATAACAGCCGCGCAAAAGCCTGACGCTCCTCTTGCGCCGGTACTTGTAGACCATGATCCAACTTACATTACGTTCAATTGGTTAGTTCCGAACAACCAGTACTCTCCGATCTAAGACTACAGAGTCTACTGGGACACTGGAAGCGGTTCAAATGTCTTCTCCCAACTTGCAGGTTCAACTAACAACCTCACCATGTGGACAAAGGACAACTCGAATATGCCATAACTCGTGCCTGGTGTTTACTACCAATTCAAAGTATCGGCTATTAATCTGATTGGAGAGTCGGACTAATCTCCCGCTGTTAAAATAATCGCTGCTACTAATCCAGACGCCCCAACTTTGCCTACCAAAGTAAGCACTGGAAAGAACTTTGTTCAGATTGCCTGGATTGCAAATTATAATGGCGGCTCTCCAATCTTGGACTTTTAAGTTGACTGGAAGCTAACTACAGATAACACGTACACTACTCTTTAGTCTACGGGTAACCAAGTTTCCTATACCATAAATGGTTTGACGATGGGCAGCCTCTACAACTTCAAAGTAAGGGCAGTGAACATTGTCGGCTAGAGTGCGGATAGCTTCATCGCAGTATTCATGTCGGCCTAAGTACCCGACGCCCCAGCAGCTCCAACCAAGCTAAACGCTGACTAGACGTAAATCACGATTCAGTGGTAGCCGCCTGCTGACAATGGTGGCTCACCAATCACTGGATACATTATCCTGTGGAACATGGGTGGCGAGTCAGATGTGTTCTTCGAAACATTTACATGCGATGCAAACACTCAAGTCTACACAAGAGGTGGGCTAAGTCCTTACTCGGGTATGCCATTCAAATTCAAAGTTATTGCTGGGAACTACTAAGGCAATTCACTTCCATCGTAAAGTGTGAGGATACTCGCTGCTGTTGTGCCCGACGCGCCTGCACCTCCAATTCAAGTATCGGCATCAAAGACTCAGATCACTGTAAGATGGAGTCCACCAACTTAACAAGGAGGAGTGCCTGTAGAGTCGTACAATGTGTACTCAACTCCTGCAGGTGGAGCTTTAACACTCTCAGGATAGATCACTGACCTGTCGAGTCTGAGCTTTTAGCTTGCAATCGATCCTTCTAAAGTTGGATTCATTCACTCCTTTACGGTCTCAGCTGTAAACGAAGTTGGCGAGGGAAGTCAGTCATTAGTCACAAACATAATTGCAGGCACTGTTCCATCTAGCCCGTTGAATCTAGCTAAGGTTTCTTCAGACGTATCTTAGATAACAATAAGATGGGATAGCCCGAATGACAATGGAGGCACCGCAGTCATAGACTACTAAGTTTACTGGGACAACGGACAGAATTCAGGAATGACACTTTTGGTTGGATCGACTGGTCTAGTCAATCAGTGGAGTTCAAGTGGAACGATTTCTGCACAAGCACTAACCGATGGGGCCTTTTATCAGTTTACTGTTGCAGCCATTAACAGTATTGGACCGGGCCCGTAATCTACCGTTATTGGCATTCACGCTGCTTCAGTTCCCAGCGCACCGAATGCACCCACACTTGTATCTCAATCTGCCACAGCGATAAGCTTCACCTGGCAACCGCTTAACCCGGCACTGAACGGTGGTTCTCCAGTTACTGGATACAAGATCTATTGGTACGATCCGACTAACCTTTACAATTTTGTATTACTGGCAACCACTACAACAACCAACCTTGCATATACAGTATCTGGCTTGACTGCAGGTCTACAGTATTAGTTCAAGATAGTCGCAACAAACGTAGTGGGAGATAGTGAGATGTCGGTCTTCGCTGGCTTTATTGCTTCATCATTGCCAGGAACTCCTGGAACGCCTGTTCTTGTTTCAGCATCTAGCCTTCCGATGATTAAGATTACTTGGACCGCTCCTGAATCTAATGGAGGAAGTGCACTCCAAAATTACAATATTTACCAAAACGGTGTTCTTTCAGCTTCTGTTCCTCCAACTTCGCTCTCTTATACTGAGACAAGCGCAATTACAACTGGTTAAACTTATCTATTTTAGATTACCGCAGTAAATGCAATTGGTGAAGGCACAATATCAGGAGGAATCAGCGTTATGGCTGCTCAGGTACCATCTTAACCTGCAACTCCAACCAAAGTTGCGGCAAGCCCAATATTTGTCCAAGTACAATGGCAAGCTCCACTAACGGGTGGCACACCTATTTTGAGTTACAAGGTATACTCAAGTGGACAGTTAGTTGCAACAACGGCAAGCAATGTCCTTCAAGTTATTCTTACAAACAATATCACACCTGGACAAACATATTAGATTACAGTTTCAGCGACTAATGCGGTCGGAGAAGGTGAAGTTTCCTTGCCACTTTCTATTATGGCAGCATAGGTACCAAGTGCACCAACAAGTGTATAGATGGTTTCTCAAAGTCCGACATAGATCGAAATTTCTTGGCAAGTTTCAGATAATGGTGGTACGCCTTTATTAACGTATCGAATCTATAGCAACGGTGGAACTGGAGGAACTACATACTCACAAATTGTACCAGACACAGCAGGAACTGTGACAAAGTACACTATCACATCAGGTATTCAAACTGATTAGGTTTACCAGTTCAAAGTTGCGGCGGTGAATGCTCTTGGCGATGGTGCGCTCTCAGAAGCTTCACCAGGTATTCGAGCAGCCACACGACCCAGCGCACCGGGTACACCAACAAAAATTTCAGCGACTACAAGTAACATCGTGATTTAATGGGCGGCTCCTTCTTACAACGGCGGATCTAGTCTCACAAAATACAGTGTTTACTTTTCGACATCTCCAACTGGAGTTTAAACGCTGTTTAGTGATACCTCGAGCGCTTCAATTAATTAAATGGACGTGACTGGACTTTCGATAGGAACGATGTACTACTTCACCGTTAGTGCAACGAATCTCATAGGCGAGGGTCCCCAATCTACTCAAGAAGCCATATTAGCTGCTGAAAAACCTTCTGCTCCAGCCGCGCCAATTATTGCAGCTCAGTCATCAACCTCAATCACAATATCTTGGGTCGCCCCGAACAACTAAGGAAGCACTGTAACTGACTACCAGGTATAGATGTGTCTTGGAACTTCACCATCGTGCACCTTTTCTACAATAGCAATCACAACAAACGGCGCTACATAGTTAACAATGACTGGTCTTTCTAAAGGCACATCTTACTAATTAATTGTTTTGGCACTCAACAGTATCGGTTACAGTCCGGCGTCTCCATCTGTTACAGTAGTTGCCGCAAACGTACCAAATACACCGAGTGCGCCAGTTAATGTTCCAAGCTAAACGAGCTAGACTTAGATTGCTGTTTCTTGGACGGCCCCGACTCAGGATGTAGGTGCAACAATAACAAGCTACATCGTTTGGTGGAAGACACAGGTACAAGGCAACTTCTAAAACTCTCAATCAGTGACTGCTTCGACCTTCAGCTTTGTAATTACTGGAGCCTCAACGGGAGTCTACTACAATGTAGCAGTTCAGGCAGTCAATATAGTTGGACCAAGTCTTTTATCGAGCAGTGCAACTATTGTTGCTGCTGATCCTCCATCACCACCAAGTACCTTACAGATCCTCGCCCAGAGCTCATCATCGATCACCATTAGTTGGTTTGCAGTGACAGGTTCTGCGATGGGAGGAACACCGATTTCTAGCTACTTGATTGCGTATAAGTTGTCAACTGACGCTGTCTACACAACCGCTGGCTCCACAACCTCAACCACCCTGCAGTTTACTCAAAGCGTCTCATCACCTGGCGCAACTTACGACTTCATAGTCTATGCAGTTAATGCAGCAGGCACTAGTGTTGCATCAACTGTTCTTTCAGTAATTGCCGCCGATACTCCGTCTACAATGTCCGCTCCCTTCTTGATTTACGCAGACACAACGCAAATTTAGATTGGATGGACAGCACCAAGCTCAACCGGCTACAGTAATTTGTAAGGGTATCTCGTCTACTGGAACGGTGGTGGATCGGGCCCAATACTTTCAACCCCCATCTACGACACGCAAAGCTCGTCAATTCTGACTTACACGACCACCGCAGTGTCTGCGGGTCAAAAGTACTCATTCACAGTTGCCGCCTACAACTTGGTTTCTACCAGTTCACAAAGCAATTTGGTTTAAGTAATCGCAGCGACAATTCCTAGTCAGCCAGCACCAGTTTAACGCTCGGGCTCAGCCTCTACTGCGATCACATTCAGTTGGACGTAGCCCAGCAATGGTGGCAGTGCAATAACATCTTACATCGTTCAGTCTAATCTAGGTGAAGGTTCAACTATGTACCAAATTGCAGTCACTGGTGCTTCAACCACTAGCTATCAAGCACTTAACTTGATCACGTCGATCACTTATTCGTTTAGTGTAATTGCAGTGAATGACGTTGGCTAGAGTTTAGCTTCAGTACCAACGCCTCTGGTGTCAGCAACTACACCCGATGCACCAAGTGCTCCTCAGAAAGTTTCAAGCACAACCTCAACAATCACTATATCGTGGAATGCACCATCATCGACTGGAGGTTCACCTATCACAGATTACCAGGTTAAGATGGATGCCGGACTTGGCGGAGGTTTCTAGGTTACGGGAAACACTGGAAGTGGATCGACGCTTACTTTTACTTAGAGTGGCCTAACTCCAGGCTAACAGTACCATTTCCTAGTGGCAGCAATTAACATCGTTGGTACAGGGGCTGATTCTATTTCGACCCCTATAATTGCGGGAACAGTTCCAGAACCGCCATAGAAGCCAGTTATGACTCTTCAGACATAAAGTTCTGTAGGCTTCAGTTTTGCACCATCAACCACTACAGCTTAACCCCATATACTTTCTTATTAGATATTTTGGAATGCAGGAAGTGGATAAGTTTTCACACAAATTGCTGAAATAACTATTCTCAGCTAGCTCACTTACTCAAGATCAACTGGAATTAATGGTGGCCAAACTTACGAATTCAGGGTTGTAGCTGTGAACTCTGTTGGAAGTTCAGCTGCTTCTCCATCACTCTCGATTCTGGCTGCCTAAGCCCCAAGTGCTCCGACGAACGTTGTTCAAACTTAAGCTGATTAAACTAGTGTGTCTATCTCTTGGGTAGCTCCAGTATTGACGGGTAGCATCCCAATAACTGGTTACAACATCTACTGGGACAACGCCTCTGGAGTTATTATTAACACACCGATTGGTACGACCTCTTCTTCAACACTAACGTTCTCATCAACTGGTTTAACGACAAATCGGTACTACACGTTTGCGGTATCTGCACTCAATATAATTGGAGAATCTAGCAGAACTTCTTCTTCACCAATCATAACAGCCACTGTTCCAGGAACACCCTTAACACCAATTCTCATCAGTCAAAGTAAGACTAGTATCAATATAGGATGGTCTGATCCAACCAATAATGGAGGTACTCAACTTACTGGCTACAGAATTGAGATGGATAGCGGGACAAGCGGTTCACCTCAAGTATTCAGAACTATGTAGATTCAGTCTAACACAGCCAGTAATTCATTCTTTACGTACACCTTCCTGGACTCTACTGGTACGGCATAGCCAATCAAAACGGGTGATACTTATTCCTTTAGAGTTACGGCTATCAATGTTGTGGGAGAAGGATAAGCCTCAGGCATACTTTCTGCTATGGCAGCGACACTTCCATCAGCACCCGGAACTCCAACAAGACTAACTTCATCTGAAACTATGATTGCAATCGAGTGGACAGCACCATCAGATAATGGTGGCACTCCAATTCTAGACTACATAGTCAAGTGGGATCAAGGACTCGGTGGTGATTTTGTTACTCTGGGATCTTCCCAAGGACAAACTAACTATCAAACGTAACAACCCTTAGTGACAGGCACAACTTATAGATTCAAAGTAAGAGCTATCAACTAAATCGGTAGTGGCCCTGATTCAAGTGCAGGTTCTTTGCTATCAGCAGCACCTCCTGACACACCAACATCGCCTACTATTTTTGCGGCGACGGAAACTCAAATCACAATCTAGTGGGATGTCGTTTCAAATGGCGGGGCACCAATAACCGACTACATCATTTTGATGGCTGCAATACCGTCATCAACTGGTGGAAGACTTTTGCAAGGCATTATATGGGTAGACGTCACTAGCACTGGTGTTTTGGACTTGGTTAACAAGAGGTTTACCACTGCGAACAATCTAATGCCGGGCTTTACTTACCAGTTCTAAGTCGCTGCATCCAATGGTGCTGGTTTTTCGGACTTTTCATCAGTATCGGCTCCAATACCTGCAGCAATCGTACCAACTGCGCCCTAAGCGCTCAGTAAGTTGTCCTCGACCTAGTCAATCATTCAAGTGAAATGGAATGCGCCATTAAACGATGGTGGAAGTCCAATCACTCTGTACAACGTTTACAGTAACCTAGGTATTGGCAGTTCATACAGCTTAGTCGGCTCTTCAACTTCGACTGAGTTTACTCACAGCAATATCAGTCCTCCTGGTTCAACATTCAACTACCAGGTCAGTGCAGTGAATGCTGCCGGAGAAGGTCCCCTAAGTTCAGTTGTTGGTGTTATTCTGGCTACAGTTCCGGAGAAGCCAAACGCACCAACTGTTTCAAGTACAACTCAAACTAGTATATCGATCTTGTGGACTGCCCCTGCAAACGGAGGCTCTCCAATCACGCAGTACGTTATAATGTACAATGCTGGCATCAACAGCGCTTACATTCAGGCAGGTACTAGCACAATACCTAGCTTCACAATCTCAGGTCTGACAACAGGAAGAGGATACCGTTTCACCGTCCAAGCTGTAAACGCAGTAGGTGGCGGAGAAGCGTCCTCGCCCTCGTTAGAAATTATATCGGCAGTTGTGCCCGGAGCTCCAGGCACGCCCACATACTTGACTTCAAGTCAAACCTAGGTAGCATTCTAGTGGACCGCCCCCTCATCAACAGGTGGGTCTCCCCTCACCAGCTACCTGATTCAATGGTCCACAACAATTGATTAGCAGGGCAACTTTGGTGAATTTGTGAATCTCATCCAGATAAACTCAGGAACGATTACTCAATTCTACCTGACTTCTGGAATCACTACTGGTCAACGATATAGATTTAGAGTGATCGCAAACAATGTTGTTGGCGCCAGTAGCCCGTCTAGCTTCCTTGAAATGATGCCAGCAAACGTTCCAGGAAGTCCTTCAACTCCAACAATCCTAGCCCAGACAAGTAGCAGTCTTTCAGTGTAGTGGACTTTCAATAATTAGAACTCTGGCGGTTCTCCAATCACAGGATACACGGTTTACTGGGATGGAGGAATCAGCGGCTAGACCTTAGTGGCCTAAACTGGTGGAGGTTTGTGGACAACTTTCACAACTGCCGCCGGAACAGTAACAGCAGGAACAACTTACAATTTCTGGGTTGCTGCAATCAACTATGTCGGTACAGGCGCGCCAAGTGCTAAGCTCGCAGTTTTAGCAGCTCAGGCCCCAGATGTACCTGCTGCACCAACTGTGACAGCGACTTTCAACTCCGTTTAAGTTTCATGGACGGCACCCAACGCTTAAGGTTCAAAAATAAACTTCTATGGTGTGTTCATGAACAACGACACAAACGTAAACTCCAACAACTTTGTACAGGTTGCGACCGTCACAACGACGTTCTACAGTATCGCAACCAATGTATTGCCCGGCATCACATATCAATTCAAGATAACAGCGTCGAACAACTTAGGGACTTCCCTACAGTCTGCAGTTGGCGCTGCTCTCGCCGCATCTGTACCAGCTCAACCTGCCGCTCCAACGCTATTGTCTCAAGATTCAACTCAGATAACCATCACTTGGATAGCACCTGACAGCAGAGGACTTCCAATCCTAAACTTCGAGGTGAATTGGGATGAAGGTACCGGAAGTCAACCGCGGACAGTGATATCAATGGTAGAAAACACTGTATTCTACGCAAGCACATTATTGCAACCGCTTCAATTGATTCCGGGAGCAAACTACATTTTCTCGATTCGGGCAATCAACTAGCTTGGTTTCAGTCCTTACGGATAGTCTGCAACCTTTATGGCCGCAGGAGTTCCCGCGCAGCCAGCTACACCTTCAGTCACTCAAGCAAGCTCAGCCGCAATTTCTATACAATGGACATAGCCTGCGAATAGCGGAACACCAATTACTAACTACTTCGTCTATGTCGCAGTTGGTGCTTCAGTCTCCGATGGAAGTTTCTAATTCCAGCAAGACACAGGTCTTACTCAGTCGTTTACTCTAACCACCGTAACACCAGCGCAAACTTATTGGTTCAGAGTAGCTGCGAAGAATCAAGTCGGCCTAAGTCAAGTTTCAAACTCCATAAGTCGTATAGCTGCTTCAGTACCACAACCTCCAATAAGCCTCACTATGATATCTCAAAGTACAACAGCTATCTCATTTAGTTGGGTTCCCAGTTCGAACAACGGTGGAGCAGCAGTTACTGATTACTAGGTATTTTGGAATTAAGGAAGCGGCAGCATTCAGTACTTGCTAGTTTCGTCGAACGGGCTTTCCCCGACAAGTACAACAGTGACCAGCCCAACTCTCCTTGCAGATAAAAGCTATACTTTTTGGGTGACAGCGAAAAATGCAGTGGGTTTCAGTGGATACTCAAGTCCCATTAGTATATACTCTGCAAGCTTACCAGGAGCTCCAGGGGCTCCATTCAGCTAGTCAGGTACCAGTCAAACTCAAATTGTAGTTGGTTGGTCTGCCAACGCGCTAGGGGATTTTGGCGGCACTCAACTTACAAGTTATAGTGTTTGGTGGGATTAGGGTCCAATCATAAGCACTTTCGTTCTCTATGGATCAGTCAATTCAGCTACGTTTAGTCAAACCATTCCCCAAGTTACAACAGGCTAGGCTTATAACTTCTATATTGTTGCAAACAACATCGTTGGCAGCGGACCAAGGTCAACGACAGTTTTGATTTATGCCGCTGTAGTACCAAATGCGCCAGTTCTATTGTAACAAGTGCCAGGAACAAACTCTCAAACTTCCATTACTATGCAATGGACTGCAGCGTACAACGGTGGTACTCCTATAACTGGCTATCAAGTTTGGTGGAACTTAGAAGGAACAGGCCCAGTTTTCTAAATATTAGCAGTGCTCACAACACCTACAACGACGTATTAAGCAACTGGACTAACGCCAGGCTAGACTTATGGATTCGCAGTGCGAGCAATAAACGTAGTTGGACAAAGTTAACTTTCCACACTTACAACAATTATGGCAGCTACAGAACCAAGCGCTCCTTCTCTACCCATTTTGGTCAGTTAGAGTTAGAGTTAGATTACTTTTAGCTGGACTCCCAATGCTAATACAGGTGGCACTCCAATCACACAGTTTAAAGTGTACTGGAGCTAAGATGGCTACCAAACACCACTAAGTATTGTAACCAGTCAAACTACCAGTATTTCACTAACTGGTTCAAATGGTCTGGTAACTGGTCAAGCGTACTCTTTCGCGGTCGCAGCAACGAACTTAATTGGTGATTCTCCAATGTCGAGTGTGCTCTAAAATGTGTTCATGGCTACTTAACCCTCCTAGCCTTTGAACCTTCGCAGATCGTCATCAGCGACGCCTGTTGCTACTTAGATTTCACTCCAGTGGGACGTTCCATCTTCAAATGGAGGCTCAGCGATCGTTTCGTATATAGTTTATTGGAATGGCGGATCGATAGGAGGAAGTCAGCCAAGAGACTTACTTGCAACCACTTAGTCGATGATTACATTCTACATGGCAAGTGGACTTACAAGGGGTCTAACTTATCAGTTTGCAGTATCAGCTTAAAACTAAGTCGGTTAAAGTGCAAACACAACCGCTCTTGGACTTCAAGCAGCACAATCTCCTGGTGTTCCATCTAGTATCACGAGACTTTCAATCAATTCAGCTTCAAGTATTTTGATTGGTTGGACCGCTCCAACAGACGACGGTGGTTCTCCTCAGACTATTGATTATCAGGTTTGGTCTGATAACGGTCTTGGTCTCGGTTATACAATGATTGTCGGCACAACAAACGGTTTGACAAGTTACCTGATGAGCACAGTAACTGGAAGAACTTACTTTTTCAAAATAAGAGCAACTAATGTCGTCGGTCAAAGTATTCTTTCCTCTACAAGTGTGGGTATGCTTGCAGGATCCATCCCTTCACAACCTCTGCTACCAACTCTTGTATCCCAGTCTCAATTCAGAATTCAGTTCTCATGGACTGCACCATCGAACCTCGGGGGAATACCACTTACTCAATATTCTATTTTCTGGGACTTGGGAAACACAGGAACAACTGACACAAATCTATTTGTTCTGGCTGGCACAACTTTGCCTTCAAACCTTATTTACACTCAAAACGCTAACATAGCTTCAGGTGTTGTCTATCAGTTCTATGTAGTTGCACAGAATCAAGTAGGAAGTTCCCCTATTTCAACCATCATAAGGATTACCGCCGCAACTCCACCACTGCAGATAACATCGATATCGACAGTTACTCAGAGCTAGACTTTGATTGTGATTTCCTGGAATCCTCCTTCAAACGGAGCGAGTCCAATCCTTGATTACCGAGTTTACTGGGATCAGGGAACAGGTGTATTTGTTTAAGCAACAGCCAGCACGTTTGCTCAAACAACTTTCATGCAAAACTTACCTTCCGATTAGTCAAGAGCGGGTGTTTCGTTCCACTTCTAAGTTACTGCAGTCAACATAATTGGAGAAGGTCCCAGGTCAAATTCATATCTTGTGGTTGCAGCAACTTAGCCCGACGCACCTCAAAGCCTGACCCGCAACAGCTTGTTCACAACTCTCACTGCACTAAGCTTTACATGGCAAAATGGTGCCAGTGATGGCGGAAGTCCCATAATTGGATACAACGTCTATTTCGACCAAGGGGTTGGCACCTTTATTATGCTTACAAGTGGTGTAACTACTTAGTCATACACAACGAGCGCCGCAACACCAATAACACCAGGCACAAACTACAAGTTCATGGTTCAAGCAAGAAACGTTGTCGGACTCAGTCAGAACTCGACTCAGTTTAACATCCTTGCGGCAATAGTGCCTGGTGCTCCTTCGGTTCCAGTCACATCGAACGACGGAACAAGTGTTTTCATCGACTGGAATCCCCCAAGTCAAACTCCAATCGCTAACTACGGCGACTCGATTAGAGGCTACTTAGTTTAGTTCTTACAAAGTGACGGCGTGACGTTCTTCTCAGACCTGCAATACTGCGATGGTTAGAACGACCAAAGTGTTATCCAAAGCTCAAGCTGTGTGGTACCATAGAGTGTCTTCCAATCAGCACCGTATAATCTAGCATTGGGCTCGCCTGTACTTGTTAGGGTTTCTGCATTCAATTCTGTCGGTTTCGGTCCATTTTCGCAGGTTGGAGGAACAGCAGTCAGCGGGATCGTTCCTAACCCCCCTATATCACTTGTTAACAACCCAGGCCTTACTTCAATTTCTCAAATTAGTATTGCTTGGTAAGACGATGCTTTCAACGGTGGTTCCCCGATTCTTGACTACCAAATCTCATACGACCAAGGTATTGGGATCTATTAAGTGATTGCAATTGGAGTTAAGGTCAAACAGTTCACAACTACTGCATCACAAATAATCGGACCAGGAAAGAGATACAACTTTGTGGTTTAGGCCCGAAACGCTATAGGTTACAGTAATGCATCTGCCCCGATCAATGTTTTGGCAGCTAACAAACCAACAGCACCATCTACTCCCGTTCTCACTCCATCAATTGCTCTTACAGTGGTTGTTGTAGATTGGGATGCACCAACTGGTAATCAAACTGAACTTTTTGGAGCTGTAATCACGAGTTATCATGTATTCATACTCCAATCCAATGGAGTAACATACACTGAAGTTGCTTCCGATTGCCCAAGTACCAATGCAGAGCTAATCAGCAACACTTAATGCACGATTCAAGTCAGTACACTCACTGCAGCTCCCTTCTATCTCACGTCAGGCAGCGAAGTCTTTGCAAAGATAACCGCCAAAAACAGCATCGGAACATCTGACGCATCAATAGCTGGCACTGGTTCAGCTATTTTCATACCTGTGGTTCCAAGCGCGCCAACCAATCTTGTCAAAAATCAAGCTTTAGTCACAAAGACACAAGCAAGTTTCAGTTGGACTCCTGGCACATCAGGTGGCGCCTTCATAATCGACTACAAAGTTAGCTTCGACCAGTCTACAGGTATTTGGGTAGATCTCGCTCAAAACATAATTGGGACGACTTATACAGCAACAGGTTTGACGCAAGGAACGGAATACAGTTTCAAGGTTTAGGCCCGCAATTCAGTTGGCTTTAGTTCACTGTCAGACCCGATTACCATTCTTACAGCTATCGTACCAGCAGCGCCTGCAGCTCCAACAACTGAGGTAGTTGCGAATAGCATTAAGATATCCTGGACTGCACCTTCGTCAGATTCATTCATTGACTATGGTGCCTCAATTACTGCTTACACTGTGCAGATATAAGCAAGTAACGGGTTCAGTTACTTTACTTCACTAGCAGATTGCAATGGTGCGGCATAGAGCGTGGTCACGAGCACTACTTGCCAAATTCCGATTTCAGTCTTGCTTGGTTCACCATTCATGCTGAACTTACAGTCAAGCGTTTTTGCACAGGTTGCCGCAATCAATATAGTTGGTTCATCCCTTTTCTCGAGCGCAGGTAATGGAGCAGTCATCTCGGTGTCGTACCCACCAGACGCACCTTTGAATCTTGCACGAAACTAGGCCACTACGACCAAAACAACGCTAGTCCTTACTTGGTAGGATGGTTTGTCAAATGGTGGTCAGCCTATCCTCGATTATCGTGTTAGCCACGACCAAGCTAACGGCAATTGGGTAGTTCTGAGCGAAGCAACTACAACCAGATCGGCTACACTCAGTGGAGCTACGCCAGGTCTAACGTACTACTTCAAAGTTCAAGCAAGAAACATCATCGGCTACTCAAGCTAATCAGCACCGTTTGGCATTCTAGCAGCAATAGTACCCACTGCACCAACTGAAGTTACAACGACAAGATCGGTCAACTCTGTGATTATTGCATGGACTAGTCCTTCTACAAACTCAGCTCAAGACTTCGGATCAGCTATAACTAGTTACCAAGTGTTCATTCAAACAAGTAACACTGCGGTTTACGCCTAAAACTTGGTAGATTGTCCAGGAACAAGCACGACTCTTTTGTCTTGCAGTGTTTCAGTTGCTACTCTTCAGGCTTCACCGTTCAATCTTCCTTTGGGCAGCAGCGTCTTTGCACAAGTGTTTGCTCAAAATGCTATCGGAAACGGCACTATGAGTATACCAGGCAACGGGGCCATAGTCAGCGTTATAGTTGCACCAGGTGCACCAACTTCGCTCACAAGGAATTCTCAAACTTCTACACCTGTCGCAATCGGTCTCGATTGGTAGGACGGTGCCTCAAACGGTGGTTCCCCTATATTGGACTATCAGGTACTTTTCGACTAGGGTAATAATGGTCTTTCATTTGTGATTGCCTCTGCTGGCATCACGTCAAGGACTTTCTTGATGACCGGCCTCCAGTCTGGCACGACTTACCAGTTCAGGGTACAGGCGAGAAACATTATTGGTTATGGTACACCATCAACTGCTGTATCAATTCTTTGCGCAACCATCACCAGCAGACCTAGCGCACCGACTACTCACGTTAATGTGAACAATGTAATTGTAACATGGACTGCGCCTCTTTCTGAAAACGGAGCTGCTGTTACTGCTTACCAAGTTTTGATTCGTCAAGCAGATTTGGTTACGTATTCACAAGACACGGTCAACTGCAATGGAGCAAACGACTTGATTAGAGCAGCACTCACGTGTTCAATTCCTATGACAACGCTCACAGCCGCTCCTTTCAGTCTTCCAACTGGTGCGAGTGTGTTTGCGCAAATAATTGCAATCAACGCTATGGGAGCATCACAAACTTCAGATGCGGGCAACGGTGCGGTACTCTCAATCAGCACAGTTCCAAGCGCGCCTGTCGGATTGTAAAAGGATCCTGTCTCAAGCACGACGACCCAGATTGGACTTTTGTGGAGTCCTGGCCAATCAAACGGTGGCTAGCCCCTACTGGATTACAGAGTTAGTTTCGATCAGGGTATCAACGTGTTTGTTGTTCTCGCAAGCAACGTCATCTAGCAACCCTTCGTTGCTTAAGGTTTGACCATGGGCTAGACGTATGTGTTCTTTGTTGAGGCTAGAAACTCAGTTGGCTTCAGTGAAAGATCATCATTGTATTCCATCGTGGCAGCAACAGCTCCGAGCGCTCCTGCTCGACCAACGACTTCACTGGTCAATAACAACGTCATTATAAGTTGGAATCCTCCGGCTGCGAACGGACAATCGATCACCAGTTACACAATCAGGATACAGTAGATCGATGGTATCTATGCCGAGTCCACATCTTGTGACGGCACTCAAGCCACAGTGATTGTCCAAACTAGATGCACGGTCACTGTCCAGACTTTAATGGCTGCTCCTTTCAATCTCATCACAGGCTCTAATGTACTGGTAACTGTTGCTGCCACAAATGCGATAGGCACCTCTGCATAGTCACCAGTCGGATCCGGTGCAATTATCAAACTCAGCTTTGTTCCTAATGCACCGACCCTCTCCATAGACAGTTCAGTCACCAGAAAGACACAAATCGGCGTTAACTGGATTGACGGCTTGTATGATGGTGGATAGCCTGTTCTTGACTACAGTCTCAGTTTTGATTAGGGCACTAATGGTATGACATGGACTGCGGTTGCGAGTGGAATCCTAACAAGAAACTATATTGTAACAGGTCTGACTACCGGATAAACTTACTAGTTCCGCGTGCAAGCTCGCAACTCTATTGGCTTCAGTGCAACCTCCAACATCGTTTCGACAACTGCTGCTGTTGTTCCAGATGCACCGAGCGCTCCGTCAACTATCACAAATGTCAACAATATAGTCATAAGTTGGACCTCCCCCTCAACGCAGAGTTTGATAACATACGGCTCCGCGATCACGCACTACCAAATTTTCATTCGTTGGTCTGACGGAACTTACGCCTAACAGCTTTCTCATTGCGACGGTAGGAACCCAACAATCATTATGAACACGCAATGCACGATCCCGATTTCTGTTCTCATGGCATCTCCATTCAATTTAGTAATCGGAGACAGTGTCTATGCGAGTGTGATATGCGTGAACGGTGTCGGACCATCTCCTTAATCGGCAGTTGGTAACGGCGCCACCATAGCGGTCAGTACTGTTCCTGATGCACCTAAAGCGCTCGCAAGAGACTCGGCGGTTTCTGTGAGTCAGGATAAAATTTCTCTAACCTGGCAGGACGGCGACTTCAACGGCCTTCAGCCTGTCCTTGACTATAGACTTTACTACGACCAAGGAACCGGCGACTGGACCGCGCTCGACTTACCAACAACCAATACCTTTACCGCTTTTGGACTTACCTCAGGAACTACATATTAATTCAAAGTGCAGTCCAGAAACATAGTTGGCTATTCAGACTTCAGTCCGTCAATTTCTCTGCCTGCCGCTTAGCCTCCTGATACACCAGCTGCTCCGACTACTGTCATAAATACAGTTCAGAACACAGTCACCGTGAGCTGGATCGCACCTTTGGCCAATGGGGCTCCGATTATTAGTTACACTATAACTATTCGATAGAGCAATCTTCAAACTTTCAGCTAAGTTTTGCCCAGTTGTGATGGAACTTTGTCACCAATTATTTCATCAAGAAGCTGTACAATCCAAGTTACAACTTTGATGTCAACACCTTTCTCGTTGAGTACCGGATCAAGTGTGTGGGCTCGAGTTGTTGCAACTAATTAGATGGGCTCATCAACTTCATCATCAGCAGGTAACGGAGCGGTCATAACTTTATCAACTGTGCCATCTGCGCCGATAGGTCTAACATAAGACACAGCTAACACATTTGCTGGTTAGATTACTTTCACATGGTCAGATGGTGCCTCAAACGGCGGTCAGCCCGTATAATACTACTAAGTTTAAACTGATTAGAGCATCGGAGTATGGACTATTCTTGCGAGCTAGGTATCGCTCAGGAGATACACAGCCACTGGTCTCATTGCAGGAAACACCTATCGATTTGTCGTTCAATCTTACAACGCTATTGGCTACAGTGCAATATCAAGTGAGATTGCGATCATTGCAGCGACTCGACCAACAACTCCTTCAGCTCCAACTACAGCCATCAGCGGTACTAACGTCCTAATATCCTGGAATATGCTGGACACGGGTGGATCAGTGATTACCTCATATACCGTCAGAATTAGATAGAGCGACAACTCAACCTACACTAGTTCAAATTTGTGCGATGGAACCTCAGCTCAAGTCATCAGCTCTTCATCATGTTTAATACCAGTGCAAGCTTTGACGATTGCGCCATACAATCTTCCCTGGGGTTCAAGTGTCTTTGCTGATGTGCTAGCTACAAACATCCTCGGAAGCTCTGGAACATCTGCTGGAGGCAACGGAGCTATAATTCTGATCACTCCTGACTCCCCTAGAAATCTAGCGAATGTCCCCGCTATAACTACAGCTACTCAAATTGGTCTAACTTGGGATACTGGCAGTGCAAACGGTGGAACACCTGTCATAGACTACCAGCTGAGTTTTGATCAGGGCACCGGAGGTAACTTTGTTATTTACCAAACTGGCATTCTTGTTACAAGCATCACAGTGACCGGTCTTACCAAAGGAAGAACTTACGCTTTCAGAGTGTAGGCCAGGAACTCTTTCGGTTTGTCAGAACCATCGAGCACTCTGAACGTCCTTGCTGCTTAAATACCGGCAGTACCAGCCGCTCCTACAACCTCATTCGATGGCAGCAATGTGATTGTTAGATGGACTGCTCCCGACGACGGTGGAAGTGTGATTACTGCTTACACAATAATGATCCGACAAAACGATGGCGGATTCTCGCCTGTGCTCACCACGTGCAACGGAGCTAGTGCAACGATAGTTCAAAATCTGCAATGCAGTATCTCTGAAACTGTGTTGATTGCTGCTCCCTTTAACATCCCCTGGAATTCAGAGGTGTTTGCAACTGTGGCCGCAGTGAACATTTACGGTACCTCAGGACCTTCCACAGTGGGCGGAGGAGCAATTATTGTCACTGTACCGAACCCACCCCTAAATCTCCAAAACAACTCATCGTTGACCACCTCCACACAGATTGGGTTCACCTGGTCGGAACCTAGCTTCGACGGTGGCAAGCCTGTCATTTCCTACCGCATTAATATCGACAGAGGAACAGGAGTTTATGAATTACTGTAGCAAAATGTGCTTGTTAAGAACTACTTAGTCACTGGCCTCAACCCAGGCACATTGTACTCGTTTACTGTGCAGGCACTAAACTCTGAGGGACTTAGCAGCGCTTCATTGCCTGTTTCGATTCTGGCAGCCGAAGCTCCTGCGACACCTGCAATGCCGGTAACAACAATCGTTGGCTCAGACATTAATGTGTCTTGGATAGCCCCGAATTCGAATGGCTCTCCAATCACTGCCTATATAATTACTTTCAGAGACTCTGCAGGCAACTATCATCTAATACTTGATGTTTGCGACGGTTCTTCACAACAAGTTATTTCGACCCTACGATGCGTTATTCCACTAACTAAGATGTATGGTTCACCTTTCAACCTGATTTTGGGTGATAACGTCTATGCCAAGATTGTCGCGATTAACTCCTACGGAAATTCTTTGCCGTCGGCGCCAGGCGACGGAGCAGCGGTTGTATTGCCGCCCGATGCACCGATCGGACTCGCCAACAATCCAGCTCTAACAAACGCAAACCAAGTTGGAATAACTTGGCAAACGGGTTTCTCTGACGGTGGAGTTCCTATTCTTGGTTACTTAGTTTGGCAAGACTAGGCGACGAATAACTTCATCTCGGTTGCTTTCGTACAGACCCTTCAGTACA
>Ga0169931_10003641_pt1 | contig 24333 bp, 17 predicted proteins | sample Kivu_15m_20L_FD_129675 | JGI IMG/M metagenome (GOLD analysis project Ga0169931, IMG submission 129675) | Freshwater microbial communities from Lake Kivu, Western Province, Rwanda to study Microbial Dark Matter (Phase II) - Kivu_15m_20L... | ecosystem: Environmental > Aquatic > Freshwater > Lake...
CCCTTCATGCCTCCTCGAAATCGCTTAAATCCGGGATTGAATCCTTTGGAAGGGACGTGGAAAGGCACGATGGGGGAGACGCATTTTTGTAGAAACGCACGAAGGTTCGTATCCGCCATTTGGTTAGCTAACTCTTAGAGAACATACGCCCATAGAGAGACAATCCTATGCCAGATAGATACCTGCATTGATTAAACCCTACCCCATCCCCCTCCACCGGGAGTGCCAATCGATAAGGTGGCTCCCGCGCCCAACTCCCGGGAAAAGGTTCCGGGCAGGTCCTCCCGGGTGCCGTCAGGGTGCAAAACCGATTGCTGCCCGCATTGGCCATCTTCCCCACCCTCCAAACCATAAGGCGCCTCCACCCGGTGCTGGCTGATGAAGGTGACGATGAGTGTTTCCAAAAAGGCAATCTGCCGCAATAAGCCATCCCCTCCGCGGTACCGCCCTGGGCCTCCGGAATCCTTCCGAATGGCAAAGGACTTTACCCGAACCGGATAGCGAAACTCCATTTCCTCAACGTCCGTAAGCCGGGTATTCGTCATGTGCTGATGCACACCCGCCCGGCCCGGCCCGGCCGCTGTAGCTCCGTTACCCCCTCCAATGGTCTCGTAAAAGCCAAAGTCCGCATTCCCGAAAAGGAAATTGTTCATGGTGCCCTGACTGCAAGCAGCAAGTCCAAATGCCTTGAGCAGGGTGTCTGTCAGGCGCTGACTCACCTCGGTATTTCCCCCCACCACGGCTGGACAAAGTGCATCGTCCGCTGGAAAATGAGGATGCAAGAGGCTGTCATCGGGCAGCCGGATGCGGATGCTCCGGAGAAATCCTTCGTTGAGGGGGAGGTCTCCTGGAGCCAAAAGGCGCAGCACATACAAAACGACACTGTACACGATAGCGATATTGGCATTGAGATTGCCCGAATGTGGTCCGCCCGTTCCCCGGAAATCAAAACTGACCAGCTGGCCCTCCTTCGCTATCCGCACCCGAATGGGCAAGCCCTCGTCAAGATGCTCTTCGGCCTCCCTGTCCTGCGAAAGCATTTCCCGCAGCCTGGGCATCAAGCGCCGGTGCGCGTCTTCCTGAACCTGCTCCATGAAGGACGCCACTTTGGTTAGTCCATGCTGCCTGTAAAGCTGCTTCAAGGCCGTCACCCCATATTGCAGAGAGGCAATCCCTGCATGGATGTCTGCCAGATTTTCATTGATCTGCCGGCTCGGATAGGTTGCGCCCTTCAATAGCGCCTTAAAAGCTTCCCATCGCCAGATACCTTCCCGGGCAAGATAGAACGGGGGTATTACTACCCCTTCCTCCGAAAGGAATCGGGCATCAGTTGGCATAGAACCCGGCGTCCGTCCGCCGATTTCTGCATGGTGAGCGCGATTGATGACATACCCGATGCAGACTCCCTCTGAGGTGAATACACCCTGCATCAACGTGATATCCGGGAGGTGGGAGCCGCCAAATGCAGGATGATTAGTCACCACCACATCGCCCTTTCCCATGGGCAGCTGCTCCCGCACCAGGCGAAGGCAGATGCCCAAAGAACCCAAGTGCACGGGGATGTGGGGTGCATTGGCCAATAAATTTCCTTCCGCATCCAACAGCGCACAACTGAAATCGAGCCGCTCTTTGACATTGACAGATACCGCGGTGCGTTGAAGCTGCGCACCCATTTCAGCGGCAATCCGCATAAACCGATTAGTGAACAGGGTGAGGGCAAGGGCCGGATTCCCGGACTCCTCCTCCTGCCTGGCAAGGCCACCCCGCTTCAGCACAGCCATCCGTCTACTGTCCAGCTTACCTTGCCAGCCAGCCTCCACAAAGGTAGTGGCCGTAGGCATGAGTAACAATGCCGGACCATCCCATACCGCCCCTGGTTGCAGATTTTCCCACAGGAAGACCGGATAATCCCCGGTCTGGTGATTTCCCCGGCAGCGGTTATCGGCCCGGGGGAAGTATTCCTCCACATCCTCCGAAATCGCCGAATCGGGCTCGGGCAAGGTTTCTAAACGTACCAAGATCCGAACCAGCTCCAGCGGCCGGTCCTCAGGAATATAACCAAATAATTGATGATACGTGGCCAAGTACCGGTCGGCTAAATCCGCAGTTGTTTGTGAGACTATTTCCAGGGCATTTTCCTGGCCGGCAAACCGAATAAACCAGTGGACTTCTGGCAAGCCAACTGCCGTATCAGGGATGCCGGCTCGATGCAATGCCTCCCGGCAAATGCCTCCGAGCTCCCCGATAATCTCCAGGGCCTGCGGAACCGCTTCATGGAGTGGCAGGCGAATTTCCCGCTCCGCGTGCCGTTCTACCAAGGCACAGCTCATTCCAAAAGCACTGAGGATACCTGCGTCGCCAGGAACCAACACGGTGTCCATGTCCAGCAGGTTTGCGATGGCACAGGCGTGCAAGCCGCCTGCACCGCCAAAAGCGAGCAAGGGGTAGGAAGCTGGGAGAAATCCGCGAGCAATAGAAACAGCGCGGATGGCATCGGCCATGATTTCATTGCCAATGCGCTCCAAGCCCTTGAGTACCTCCAGCGGGGAGCCCGGGGGTAGCCCGGCCTGGGTCATCTCAATCAGCAACTGCTCAAGGGCTTCGGCAGCTTTCAGGGGATAGACTGGTATCGGGAAGCAGGCTGTATCAAGTTTCCCCAACAGGAGGTTTACATCGGTCAGGGTGAGCGGCCCCCCTGCACCATAGCAGGCCGGACCCGGAGAAGCTCCGGCACTTCGGGGACCTACCCGCAACCTTCCTTGGTCCAGGAAACAGACCGAGCCGCCTCCCGCGGCGACAGTCTCTATGGCCAGGGTGGGGCGCTGGAGTTCCAACTCCCCAATCCGAGTGGTATACCTAAAGTCGAAAGCGCCGTCAAATCGAGCCACATCGGTACTTGTCCCACCCATATCGAGGGTAAGGGTGCGGGGAAATCCGGAAAGCCGGGCCTGATGTGCTGCACCCACCAGGCCACCGGCCGGACCACTGAGCAAGCTGTCCTTAGCATGAAACAAGGGAAGAGGCAAGAGGGCGCCCGAACTGCTCATCACCTGCAGCGTGCTTCCCCCCTTGAGGTTTTCCCCAATCCGAAGCAAGTAGTCCTGTAACAGGGGATTGAGGTAAGCGTCTATGAGGGAAGTATGGATGCGGGGCAGCCACTTCAGGGTGGCACTCAGGGCGGAGGAGCGGGAGATGCTGTTAAATCCAGCTGCTCGAAGGGCTTTTTCCAGCAGCTCCTCATGCAAGGGATTCCGATAGGCATGCAGGAATGCGATGGCCACCGACTCGGGAGCCAATTCCCATAGTCGAGCAATGATGCGGTCTATTTCTTCCGCCACCAGCGGCAACAATGGTTCTCCCCTGGCATCCATCCGCTCGGCTACCTCCAGCACTTCTGCGCACGGCAGCCAGGGTTCCGGAATCTGCAGCTGAAACAAATCTGGCCGTTGCTGGGTACCAATGCGCACCAAGTCCTGAAATCCCTCCGTTGTAAGAAGTACCACCCGCGCCCCATTGCGTTCAAGTAGCGCGTTGGTGCCCCGGGTAAAGCCGAGGCGAAGATGGACAGGCGGCAGACTGCCCGTCAGCGGGGTGCCGGTTGCGAGTCGCATGGCTAGCACGGGGGCCTCCTCCCCGGCCGTGAGCTCGAAATCGACCCCCTCTTTCTCCTCCCCTGGCATAGGGGTATTCAAGACTAATTCCCCCTGAGCCAGATTGGAGGTTACCAGCAGAAAAGGTCCCCAGTCTGGAAAAGCGGGAAAGTGTACCTGGTATTCGGCATAGATGTCCTGCGCGTAAGGCCAGGGTTGCAGGACCCGAAGGACCGGAGAATTGCGACTAAAGATGGCCCTGCCTCGCAGGGCGCCAGTACTCAATATTTTGAACCGCTGCGTCTGGCCCTGGGGATCGACGGCCAGGCAATCGGTAAAGGTTCCCCCCGTATCAATCCCAATTCTCCAGAAATCCATGCAAAAACCAGCTACTTTAAGGTCTAAAATAGCATTTATACCATCGCTGCATGGTATATTTGAATAAAAAGAACCATGGAAGGTTACAATCAGGATACCCTTCCCGATAAGTCCCTTTCCTTGTGGAATCACGCCTGTGAATACGACCGCTATGGCGACATGTATCAGGCCATCAAACTTTACCGCCGCCTCATCCGGGCCCATCCCCGCTGGATTCCTCCCTTTTTGCGCCTCATTTTCCTGTATTCCGACCGCCTCGAATGGAAGCAGGTATTCGCCTTCTGCAAGCGCGTAGTCTCCCTTGATGTGACACGCAAGGAAATCTGGTGGCTTATGGGCATTTCAGCCGAATTAACCGGGAAGACCATAACAGCCCGCAGGATCTGGACAAAGTTTAACGTGCCAATCCAACGAAAAAATACGGATCTCGTCTGCCTGCGCACCATGGACACCGGAATACTGGAAATATTCTGGGGACAGCGCCTGGGTCCAGCAAATGCCAGGATTATCAGCATTCCCAGGCACCGAAGCAGTTACACCTACCAAGATATCGTCTATTTCCAGGTAGCCTCCAAGGAGCACCAGGTGGTACAATTCAAGAAATACACCATACACGATATCCTCTTCCGAAAGGAAGCTTCGGGTCTGCGAACCTTTTCTTGTAAAGTAAAACCCGTGTCCAGGGAAGTCCTGGATGATTTGATTCAAATAGGCACCAACGTAGGCGTAGGGGTGGAATGCTGGTCCAAGGGATCTTCCGCTGGTGATGCGCCCATGCGCAAAAGCCAAGAGCCGCCTTCGTCCCCTGCAGACCATCAACTATGGATTGGACTTTCCGGGAAGGACCAAGCGCAGGTTCTGGGCGTCCTTTCGGCTTGGGAAATGATACATGCCCTTTCCTACACCGACTTTCGGGACCATGGTAATTCTCCCCCGCTAAAGCGCCGCTTGTGAGCCAGGATAGGATACTAATTGTTGGGGCAGGTGTAGCTGGCCTGGTAGCTGCCTTGCGCATTGAAAACGAAGGGTTCCATCCCATCTTGATCGAGAGGGATTCCCAGCCGGGTGGGAGAATGCAGTCTGAGGAGAAAGACGGCTTCATTTTGGACCGCGGATTTCAGGTCCTGCTTACAGCCTACGGGACCGTGGCGAAGTATCTGAATACGGAGGCTCTTCAGTTGCAACGCTTTGATCCCGGTGCCCGGGTGTTCACCGGGAAGGGGGACTACTTGCTCTCCGATCCCCTGCGCGATCCAGCCCAAGCCTTGTCTATGCTGCTTTCCGGGATAGGAACCCTTCGAGACAAATGGCTCCTTGCAAAGCTTTTATGGGCATTGCGGGGAAAAGATGGCAACCAGGTGTTCGACGGCCTGGCCTTACCCACACGGGAGTATCTACGGGAATACGGATTTAGTAAGGGCATCATTGCCCGATTTTTCCGCCCCTTTTTTTCTGGTATTTTTCTCGAGGACGCGTTGGATACCCCGGCATCTCTTTTTCGTTTTGTTCTCGGGAAATTTAGCGAGGGCTATGCCGCCGTTCCGGCAAATGGTATTCGCGCCGTACCCACCCAGCTCCTGCGCAAGCTGCGGCACACCGAAATCCGTTGTTCCGCAGCGGTACGGCAAATTCTCCCCGGAAAGGCTGTTCTCGAATCGGGGGAAATCATCCCCTTTGACCGGCTGCTGCTAGCCAATGAGGGCCGCGGCATGGCTACTTTTTTTCCATTGCCCCCGCCTATTCCCTGGAACGGCCATGTCCAGTGGTATTTCACCACAGACCGACCGTTGCTTGGCAGGAAAATCGGGCTCTTCGCCGACCCTGCCTCCCCCTTGAGCAATATCGCCGCCATCAGTGAACTCAAAGGGGGGCCCAATGACAGGGGTGAGTGGCTGCTTTCGGTGTCCCTAAAGGCTGGTTCGAGTAAACTTGAATCCCCCCCGATTGCAACCATTCGCCAGCTGCTCGACATGCCGAATCTACCCTTGAATCCGCTAGCCCGGTATGTCATCCCCAGGGCCCTACCCGTTTGTTCGACCCTGCGGCATACCTTGCCAGCAGCGGCTTTCCAGGTCGCAGGGCAGGTATGGCAGGCCGGAGATTTTCTCCTGCATCCCTCCCTAGACGGAGCTATGCGCAGCGGGGAGCAAGCAGCAGAAGCGCTACTGGCATCGTTAGCCTAAAATCATTTCAGGTCTTTAGAAAGGTTTTCTTATTATTACTGTAAAATTTGATTTTCATGAAAACGACAAGCATCCTTTGGCTATTCCTGCTCAGTACTTGGTCCCTGGCCGCTCAGGTTAGGGTTTCCGGAACAGTCACCTCCGCCGACGACGGCGAACCCCTCATCGGGGTAACGGTTCTCCTACGGGGTACCAGCACGGGCACAGCCACTGATTTGGAAGGCCGCTTCGAGCTGATGGCCAATCCGGCAAAAGACGTTCTTTCGTTCAGCTACACGGGATTCACCGCCAGAGACATTGCCCTCAACGGGCAAACCAATCTTCAAGTTTCCCTGGAGATTTCAGCCGCCCTGCTCGATGAGGTCATCGTAACGGCCTTCGGGGAATCGACCCGGGAGAAGTTTACAGGATCGGCTGCTACGGTAGGAGCCGAGCAGATAGCCCGCAGGCCTATCACCAATATAAGCCAAGCGATTGCCGGATCCGGGCCAGGAATCCAGGCAACCATTGGGGGTGGCCAGCCAGGTGCAACCCCAGCAATCCGGATTCGGGGCTTTGGGTCCGTATCGGCATCCAATTCCCCGCTTTATGTGGTAGATGGCATCCCCTATGATGCGAGCATCGCTAACCTGAATCCGGACGACATTGAAAATATCACTGTCCTCAAAGATGCGGCTTCAACCTCCCTTTACGGCTCTCGGGCTGCCAACGGGGTCATCATGGTGACCACCAAAAAGGGAGCCAGAGGAAACGGGAAAATCAATGTGCGCTATACCCGTGGCTCCTCCGAACGTGGGCTTCCGGAATACGATCGGCTTGACGCTGCTGCCTATTATCCACTCATGTGGGAATCTTATCGCAACAGCCTCATGTCCCGGGTGGCCAATCCTTTGACGAAAGCCGCTGCCAGTGCCGATGCCTCCCGCAACATCGTGAGCCTTCTCGGCTACAATGCCTACAACGTGCCTGCCGGAGAACTTGTCAGCTCAGATGGTGTGCTCAATCCTTCTGCCAAATTGATTTACAAGGAGGAGGATTTAGACTGGGAAAAGCCGCTCATACGCCAGGGTGTGCGCAACGAACTGAATGCCAACCTCAGCGGAGGCGATCTCAACTCCAACTACTTTATCTCCTTCGCCTACCTAGAGGACAAGGGCTTTCTCATTCGCTCCGACTATGAGCGCTACAATGCCCGGATTCAATACAACAACAATATAAAATCATGGCTTTCCACGGGCCTGAATTTTGCCTATACGAACACCACTTCGAACCAGGCCGATGCCGGCTCCAACACGGCATTTGTAAATCCATTCTTCTTTTCCCGGGGTATGGGACCCATTTATCCGGTTTACGCCTATGATCCCAAAAATCCAGGTCAGTACCTGCTCGACGGCAGAGGCAATCGGCAGTACGATTTTGGCAACCTAAACGCCTTGGGCCTGCCCAACCGTCCCCAGTATGGGGGCCGGCATGCGGTGGCGGAAACGGAACTCAATAAGAATTTCTTTCGCCGCAACCTGTTCAGTGGCCGGACCTTCGTGGAAGCTAGCTTCCTGAAGGATTTCAAGTTTCGGGTCAATGTAGGGGCTGACTACGTGAATGTCAACGACAACACTTTTGGCAATCCAGTGATTGGTGATGGTGCTCCGGCAGGCCGGGCCACGGTGGTATTTACGAATCAGCTCACCCTGAACATCAACCAGCAACTTACGTACAAAAAGCAGTTTGGTGCCCATAGCATCGATTTCCTACTGGGCCATGAAAACTACGATTACCGGGATAATTTTCTCACGGGATCCCGATCGCAGTTGATTCTGGAGGGCAATATCGAACTGGTAAATTTTACCACGACCACCAACCTGAACTCCGGGGCTGACTTTAACCGGCAGGAGGGTTATTTTTCCAGGCTGAACTACGACTATGGCAATCGTTACTTCGTCACACTGTCCGCCCGGCGTGATGGGAGCAGCCGCTTTGCGCAGGATGTACGCTGGGGAAATTTCTTTGGAGCGAGTGCTGCCTGGCAGTTACACAACGAGGCTTTCTTGAAAGATTCCCGCCTAGTCAGTAACCTAAAACTGCGTGGATCTTACGGACAGACAGGCAACAACGGCGGTATTGGTTTCTATGCTTGGCAACCTTTGTATAACCTGGGCTGGAACAATGCCGCAGAGGCTGGCATCCTTCAGGGAAGCCTAGGCAACCGGGAACTGAGTTGGGAATCCAACAATCAGTTCGATGCTGCACTGGAGTTTGGTCTGTTAAAGAACCGGGTAAGTGGAACGCTGGAGTACTTTAACCGGGAATCCGATGACTTGCTTTTCGCCGTTCCGCTGCCGCTATCCTCCGGAGTGTCCACCCAGACCCGCAACATCGGTGCCATGTTCAACCGCGGCTGGGAGTTTCAGATCGATGTAGAACCCCTACGCACCAAGGACTTTACCTGGAGACTTAGCATCAATGCCACCACCTACCGCAATGAAATCACCCGGATGCCAGATAGCAACAAGGAGATTATTTCGGGAACAAAGAAGCTCCAGGTAGGTAGTTCGCTGTTCGATTACTGGTTGCGCGAGTGGTATGGTGTCGATGCCGCCACGGGCAATGCCGAATATAGGGCCGCCAATTTCGTAGCCGCCAATACCCGGATTAATGAAAAAGGGGATACGGTTACGACCAACCTGAACAATGCCCGTTTTCGCTACAATGGCTCGGCGATTCCCGATTTCACCGGAGGGATCACGAACACCATTGAATACAAGGGATTCTCCCTATCCGTCCTTTTCATTTATCAGATAGGTGGCCTCATCTACGATGCCAACTACCAGTCGCTGATGTCCTCGGCAGGCTATGGCTCTTCCAAACATGTGGACATCCTGAAACGCTGGAAGAATCCGGGCGATGTGACAAACGTTCCCCGGGCAGATGTTGGTCGGGCGGTGGATTTCACGGGCAGCTCAGACTACTGGCTCACCGACGGAACGTCCCTGAACCTTCGAAATATCTCCCTGAGTTATTCCTTCCCGTCTAGTGTGTTGAAAAGAGCCAAATTGCAGGGTCTTCAGATTTTTGCCAATGGGGAAAATCTGGCGCTATGGAATAAGCGCAAAGGCATGGACGGGCTAGGCGATTTCAGCGGGGTGACCGGAAACACTTATTCCTTCTACCGGAACTTTGTCGCCGGATTGAATCTAACCTTCTAAACTTACGTGTCATGTTCAAATACAGATTCCATCTACTGACTCTCCTCTTCCTGGGAATAGCCATACAGGGTTGTGAAAAGGACTACCTGAATACTACGCCCACCAGCAGTGTAGATTCGGGGTCGGCATACGCCACGACCAAAAATGCCACTGCTGCCATAAATGGCATCTACCGAGCCTTTGTCGTGCGGTATCAAGGGTCCCAGGGCTATTTCGGATATCCCGCGCTTATGCTGATTAATGATATCATTGCTGAGGATTTGGTTTTTTCGAATTCCACCAACGGCTGGCATTTCAACGAACAGCGCTGGCTTTCCCATCGAAGCGATGTGGGCACGCTTTCCATCATGCCCTACGAGATGTATTATCGCCTCATCGGCAATGCCAATGTGGCCTTAGCCAACATCGATAACGCGGTGGGAAGCCAGGCCGAAAAGAATCAGATTAAAGGGGAGGCACTGGCTATCCGCGGCTTCTCCTATTTTCATTTGGTCCAATATTACGGAAAGCGCTACGACGCCACGCGAAAGCCGAACAATGCCCTTGGGGTTTCTTTGGTGCTCACTCCAACCAGTGATGGTTTAGCCCGGGCCACAGTAGAGGAGTGTTATGTGCAAATAAATAAAGACCTCGACGATGCGGCCAAACTGCTGGGAACAGCCCGCTCGGCCAAATCCCACTTCAACCGGAATGTCGTCAAGGGTATTCAGGCTCGTGTGGCGCTGGTGCAGCAAAACTGGACTGCTGCCGCGACCTTCGCCGTGGAAGCTCGCCAGGGCTGGCCCCTGATGACTGCCACCCAATACGAAGATGGATTTGCAGATCTGGGAAATCCCGAGTGGATGTGGGGCTTTGACCATTTAGAGGATCAAAGTGAATTTTTTGGAGCCTACCACTCTTATATTTCCTCCAACTTCAATTCCAGCGTAAACCGGCAGACACCAAAAACTATCAATCGCCTGTTGTATGATCGCATTCCCGCCACCGACGTTCGCTCCAAGATGTGGGTGAAGACTCCTACAGCGGCCAATTCCATTGTGCCTGCTGGCGGCGTGCGTGCCCCTTACATGGTCCAGAAATTCCGCCTCCCTGGAAATCCCAGTACGAGCACCATGGGCGACGTGCCCTACATGCGAACTGCAGAGATGTTCCTCATCGAAGCAGAGGCCAAAGCCAGGGGCGGCGATCAGGCCGGGGCGGCCAAGGCACTCTTCGACATGGTGAAAACTCGGAATCCGGCTTATGTCTCTCCCACCCTCACCGGTGCAGCCCTTCTTGAGGAAATCATGTTCCACCGCCGCATTGAGTTGTGGGGCGAGGGACATCGGTTTCTCGACCTGAAGCGCCTCGATCAACCACTCAACCGGAATGGTATCGGGCACAATGCCGCAGTGGCTTTGATTTTCGATGTACCTGCCGGCGACAATCGCTGGGAGTTCCTCATTCCTCGGCGGGAATTGGATGCCAATAAACTGGCTGCTCAGAATCCGCTCTGACCATTCTTTTCCCTACTTAAGGGAAAGCCCGGGTTCTTTCGGAACCCGGGCTTTTTTATGCCTGCATGCCAATAATGACTCCAAACCGGCCGGTATTTCCGCCCTCCCCCCGGTGGGAAAAAAACAGGCGATTATCCTTTACGGTGCAATAGGGCGAGTAGCAGATATGCTCCGAAAGCAGTCCAGCCTCCTGCAACTGCCAGCCGTTGATGCCCTTCAGATCAAGCATGTATTTCTTCTTAGTGTCATCGAATGGCGCAAAGCGGGCCGGGAAATGGGAGGCAACTTCCCTGTCCACCTCGTAAAAAGATTTCCCAATGCAAGTTCCCACGTAGGCCTGGCAGTCCGCCGGCCTGCTTCCATACTCCTTGGCCATAATCGCCAGGGTCTTCGCCCCAATGGCCAGGGCAGTACCCCGCCAACCGGCATGCACCGCGGCGATTACCCCTACAATCGGATCGACCATCAAGATGGGGACACAGTCCGCAACCAGTATCTGGAGATAAAGATCCTTCTGCCGAGTAACCAATGCGTCGATTTCAGGGTATAATCCAGGTTCATCCACGCATCGAACATCAGCTCCATGACATTGAAGGGCATAAGCGAGGCGATCAGCCCGAATGCCCAAATCGGCGACTAGCAGTGCTTCATTGGCCTTTGGATTCCAGGGATGGTCCAACGTGTTTCGCCCCAGGTTCAGGCTGTGCCAGGGTGCCGGGGAAACCCCGCCAAGGCGGAAGGTTTCGATAGCCAGTAGCCCACCGATAGTATCCCAATTGGGTATATTTCGGTATCTTGGCTCAGTCTGGGGTGCAAGGCTTGTATCCAAGGTCCATTCTTAAAGTACAGTTAACATTGCTGGTGTAGTTTTCCTGTCAAATTGCGTCTTGTTGTATGGAAATTTATCTCATTCTGGTCATTCTACTCCTGGTACTAGCTTTTGCAGACCTGGTAGTCGGCGTAAGTAATGATGCCGTCAACTTTCTCAATTCAGCCATAGGTTCCCAAGTCTCCTCGCGCAAAAATATCATGATTGTTGCGAGTTTCGGTATCCTCATCGGCGCATTGTTTGCGGGTGGAATGATGGAAGTGGCCCGGAAAGGGATATTCAATCCCCAAATGTTCACTTTTCACGAGGTCATGGTCATCTTCCTGGCCGTCATGTTTGCCGACATCATCCTACTCGATATTTTTAATACCCTTGGGCTTCCGACATCCACCACCGTGAGTATCGTATTCGAACTGCTGGGGGCTGCCGTGGTGATGGCCATGCTAAAGATTTGGAGCGGCGGGGGAAACGGCGGAGAAATCCTGGATTTCATCAATTCGGCAAGTGCCCTCACTATCATCTCCGGCATTTTTATTTCGGTAGGTGTAGCCTTTGCTGTAGGCCTGACCGTCATGTACCTGGTAAGGATTCTTTTCACGTTCAATCCTGCCACCCAAACCCGCTGGCAGGGAATTGTCTGGGGGGCCCTTTCCCTGAGTGCCATCACCTATTTTTTGTTGTTCAAGGGCCTTGAGGGCGCTATTTTTATTCCCGCAGATTTTCTGAGTTGGTCCCGCAGCCATACTTCGGCGATGTTTGGCATGAGCATGGCCTTTTGGGGTATTGTTCTGTTCCTCATAGCTACTTTCACCCGGTTTGCCATCCTAAAACTGGTGGTGCTAGCCGGAACCTTTGCGTTGGCAATGGCCTTTGCCAGTAATGATCTGGTCAACTTCATCGGCGTATCTGTGGCCGGATTTGAAGCATTCGGTGCATGGAAAACCAGCGGGGTGTCCGCAGATGACCTCCTCATGGTTTCCCTTTCCCGGGCTTATCCTGCCCCAACTTTTTTGTTGCTTTTTTCCGGAGTAGTCATGATACTCACCCTGTGGTTTTCCCGCAAGGCCCGAACAGTTACGGACACAGAGGTCAGTCTCGGCCGGCAATCGGAAGGATTGGAGCGCTTTAAGTCAAATAAGTTGGCCCGGGGCTTGGTCCGCCTCGGCTGGCGTCCACAACGGACCGCAATAGTTCCGGCAAGTGGGGTTGGTGGCTGGATATCCCGCCGTTTCAGTCCCTTCAGAGATACCAATGCCGAAGGGGCAGGCGGGGGTCCTCCCGCATTCGATCTGGTGCGTGCCTCCGTGAATCTCTCGGTGTCCAGTTCCCTTATCGCCTTTGCAACATCCCTGAAATTACCACTGTCTACTACCTTTGTAACCTTTATGGTGGCTATGGCCAGCTCCCTAGGGGACAGAGCTTGGGGCAGGGACAGCGCCGTTTTCCGCGTCAGCGGGGTCCTGAGTGTCCTCATGGGCTGGCTCCTCACAGCTTTTATCGCCTTCAGTGTGTCGGGTTTATTTGCCCTTATTATGCTAAAGGCAGGTATGCCCGGTGTTGCTTTGCTTCTCCTTTTTACCATAAGCTTTATTGCCTTTACGATTCGACTTCACCAGCGCCGAGAAAAATCGAGGGCGAGAATCCTGGAATCAACCTTGAAAACGGAAATCATTCCCACCCGTCAAATTATCAATAGTACCTCCGATAGCCTCGCGGATAGTCTCGATGCGGTGGCAGAAGGTTTCGTCGCCTCGGTGGAGGGCCTGCTCACTGAAGATCGACGTAAGCTGCGGGAAGCTCAAAAGGCCATGGAGCGCCTTGAAAAGAGTAACGAAGAGTTCAAATATACGTTCTACAATTCCATTCGACGTATCCAAGAGGAGTTGTCAGAGGGAAGCCGCCTTTACCTGATGGCCTACGATATCGAACAAGATCTGGTGCAGTCGGCCGCCTTTGTTACCGAGACAGCCCGGAGGCATGTGGAGGATATGCTCGGGGCACTTGACGCCGACCAAGCTCGTGATATCCGTAAGATTAGCCAGGACCTTTTCCTCTTTTTTCGCGACTGCTCCCGAATCACCCGCACTCGGGATTACCCCCAGTACGATGACGTGAAAGCACGAAAAAAAATGCTTCTTGAAGAAATCGAAAACCTAATCACCCGGCAGGCTCGCGGCATAAAAACAGAGACCTATAGTGCCCGCAACAGCATTCTGGTCTTCAACATACTATTGGAAACCAAGGATTTGATTGCCATCTCGGCGAAGCTGGTCAAGATGTATTGCCGGCTGGAAAGGGATTTTCCACAGATGGATTCCCTATTGGTTATCACCTCGGAGGACTAACATGACAGCACAGCCCCTGGAGGATCTTTTCGAGGGGAATCATTCCCTCTTTCGCAACCTGCTAGGGGACATGGTGCAGCCTTGGGATATGCTGGACCTAATGGAAAGGGATTTTTCCACTTTCATCTCCTTGCTTCCGCCCGATTACCAGGAGTGGCGGGAAGGCATTTGGATAGCCGGAGAAGTGAGCATAGCTCCTACGGCCTCCGTGCTGGGTCCTGCCATCCTCGGACCCGGAACAGAAGTCCGGCATGGTGCCTACGTGCGCCAGCAGGTCATCACAGGCAAAGGTTGCGTTATTGGAAATGCCACAGAAGTAAAGAACTCCCTGCTCTTTGACGAGGTGCAGATTCCCCATTTTAACTATGTGGGGGACGCGATACTCGGATTCCGGGCACATCTCGGGGCAGGGGCTATCCTTTCAAATTTTCGTTTCGACGGAAAGACCATTGCCTTGCGCAATAAAGCCGGCAGGTTCCGAACCCACCGCAACAAGCTGGGTGCCATCATTGGCGATTCAGTGGAAATTGGGTCTAACTGTGTCATCCTGCCGGGATCTTGGATCGGAAAAAGAGCGCAGATTTATCCCCTGCTCACAGCGGGCGGATACATAGCCCCTGGAACTATCCTGCGGGGTTCCATCGCCACTGGGGGACGCTGAGCGAAAATCGCTCCTTTTGCCTATATTGGAACAAAAAAGGATGTCTGTCCCGGTTGCTCCCCGCTTTCCTTCGTTTCAACCCCCAGTCCGAACGCTCATGGGCCCGGGACCCTCCCCGGTTTGGCCCAGTGTTTTGGAGGCCCTGAATCGACCCACACTGGGACATCTCGATCCCCAGTTCGTCGCCATGATGGACGAGGTAAAAACCATGACCAGGTATGCTTTTCAAACATCCTATCCGCTGACTTTCATCGTTTCTGCTCCTGGATCGGCAGGCATGGAGACCGCTTTCGCCAACCTCATCGAGCCCGGAGAAAAGGTGATTGTCTGCCGAAATGGGGTATTCGGAGGCCGCATGGTGGAAAATGTGGAGCGCTGCGGCGGAGTGCCCGTCGTGCTGGAAGCAGAATGGGGCCATCCCGTTTGCCCCGAGGCGCTGGAAAAACTGCTCGATGCGCATCCTGATACCACCTCAGTGGCATTTGTTCATGCAGAGACTTCTACCGGCGTTTGCAGTGATGCCCGCCAACTTGCAGCCATCGCAGCATCCCGAGGTTGTCTTTCCATTGCGGACTGTGTCACGTCCCTGGGAGGTATTCCCGTCCTGGGGGAAGCTTGGGGCATCGATGCGCTCTACTCGGGAAGCCAGAAATGCCTATCCTGTATCCCCGGCCTCTCCCCGGTAAGTTTTAGCCCACAGGCAGCTGAAAAGATTCGCCAACGGAAAACCAAGGTTCAGAGTTGGTTTTTAGACCTCAATCTGGTGATGGCCTACTGGGAAGATAGCCAACAAGCAGGCCAGCGGGCTTACCACCACACAGCGCCGGTGAATAGCCTGTATGCCATACACGAAGCCTTCCGCATCTTGTGCGCGGAAGGTTTGGAGCAAAGCTGGGCCAGACACAGGGAAATGTACCTTATCCTAGCCACGGGTCTGGAAGATTTGGGGTTTCGGTTCCTCGTCGAGGAACCCTATCGCCTTCCCCAACTTAACGCGGTGCTACTGCCGCCCAGGGTGACGCAGGAGGCTGCCCTAAGGAAAAAACTGCTCGAACAGGCAAACCTAGAGGTGGGTGCCGGCTTAGGAACCCTAAGCGGTAAAATATGGCGTATCGGACTCATGGGTTGCGGAGCCAACAAAGACCATGTGGCTCACTGCCTGCAGGCCGTCCGGGAGGTGCTGGGCTGAACACCCCCCGAACTTACCACAATTCAAATGCCCGGATTTCCGCCTCCGGGGGTAAGGTTTAACGTTAGCAATATCACCTGCTGACCTTTGTCCTTCGTTTTCACCTCAGCTTTCAGGTTAAGGGTAATGCCTTTAGTTTTAAGCGGAAACTTAGTAGGGATACCGATGTACAACGTGAAATCGGAAGGGGTTGCTGCCTTCAATGGATAGGCTATGGCCTTAAGGGCAGGTCCGGTACCCACCATGACTCCTGTGAGAGCCACCCAAGAACCGTTTCTTTCGGAAACACCATCGGTGGAAATCGAGACCAATTCGGTTCCGCCCTCGAGAAAGGCGCCATTTAGGGAAAAGACGCGGTACGATGTGTTCGCAAATCCAGACCCTGCAGCCGGTGTGAAGGTCTCCGGCTCAAACCAGTCAAAATCGGGATGACTGGCCGGGTTGGAAACACCTTCCAAAGAAAGGTATAAATTTCAATCTGGTTTGCGGAAAAAATCCCGCAGGAGAGAAAAGAGAAAAAGCAATACCCCCACGATGATTTCGTTTCGGTACTTTTTCAGCCAATCCGTCAACATAGTCATGGTCAAAATTTGGGTGAAGGAATAAGCAGGGTGCCGACGGATCCGGATTCCAAGTCGACGGGAAAGTAGCGATTCCCGCTACCAATCCAGAACCTTCTTTGCTCCCCCGCTTCGTTTTGCATGAGCACTACCAATTGCCGATTGGGTCCAATAAATGCCGTGACCCCCACACCGGGACTTTTTTCGTGCCCTATCCGCCGGAATCCCGGTCGAACAAAGGGAGCCAGATGGCCGATAATGTACCAAGCAGTCTGGGGCTCTACCTCGTCGCCCATTATGGATACAGCTCCCAAACAGCGGGTGCAACCACCACGATCGGTGTGGGGCGTGTAGGTGGCATTGGAGCTAAGGTTCCATTGCAGGACAATTCGCGCCCAGTTGGAAGGTGCCCCAATGGCAATATGACGGATATGCCAGCTGAAATCCCCGGCAAAATCCCCGGGCCCTCCAATCCACTGTTCCGTAAAATAAAGATGTTTGTCGGGAAAAGCCTCATGTACCTGAGAAAGGGTCTCAACCGCTCCCTCGTATAGGTGGAATGCCGTGCCATCAATATATCCGGCTGCCTCTGGATCAGCCAGTATGGTTAGGGGGTAATCGGGCCGGTTGGCATTGTGATCGTAAATGATAATCCGGGTCTGTCGCCCCGATTTTCGAAAAAGTGGACCAAGGTGGTCCCGCACAAAGACAAGTTGATCTGCTGGGGGCATCAGCATGCTGGGATTATTACCCGGATGCAGGGGCTCATTCTGCACCGTCAAGGAAGACAAGCGAATGCCGAGGGCCTCCATAGCCAATAGATATTTTTCCAGATAATGGGCATAGACGCCATACCAGCGAGGCAAGAGACTCCCTCCACGGGTATCCCGCGTGTCTTTCATCCAGACCGGTGGGGACCATGGGGAGCCCATGAGGTGAATCGTGGGGGAAATAGCCAAAATCTCCCTCAAAACGGGAATAAGGAATAAGGTATCGTTGGCCAACGAAAACCGACTTAGGGTTGAATCATCGGCCATTTCCGGGGGTAAATCGCAATAGGACCAAGGAAACTCGTCGAGGTCAGAGGCTCCAATACTCAGTCGAAGGCAACTCACTCCCAGTTCCCCTTTTCCAGTACCAAACATCTTCTGCAAGAGCCGGCGACGGGGTTCCTTTCTCATTTGGGACAGATGAAGCGCACTTCCGCCCGTTAAGGTAAATCCGAATCCCTCCATTTCTTGAAATTGTTGCTCAGGATGGAGACGAATAATCGCCGTCGAATCGGGTGGAAACCCCGATGTTATGGTCATCGGAGCGAGCAAATGGCTTCGATCTAAGGTCGTGAGATACATCCGAGCATCCGGAAGACTGTCGGTAAGTATCCCGGAAGAAATTAGACAGAGCCAGAGGGAAATCAAGATAGTGGGATTAACACTTAATTGAGCCTGCTTGGCGATTGGCACACCTCACTTGGCAGGAGTGATTACGATGTTCCGGTATTCCACAGGGCCGTGGTCGCCCTGAAGGTAAATAGGGCCAGGCTCGGCCTCTTGGCTATCTAGGGCACCTCCCGTAATTCCCGGAATTTCCTGATTGCAAATAATGGTTTTGCCATTGGCCACCACAGTAAGGAGGCGGCCCACCAGCGTAATATCATAAGTCTGCCATTCTCCTGCCTGAAGCGCAACCATTTCCACCGGGGTGATGAATCCATATACGGCACCAAATTCATCCACCAGGGGCAATTTTCCGTAGCTATCAGTAACCTGTACCTCATACCTTCCGCGGAGGTAAATACCGCTATTACTGCCGGCAGGATACCGAAACTCAATGTGTAGTTTGAAATCGTTAAAAAGTGCCTTCGTCATCAGATTGGCTCCCGATTGATCGCTCCGTAAGACCCCATCGCGAGCATACCACTGATTATTACCACTGGCATGCCAACCCGTGAGATCCCTCCCGTTGAATAAGGAGAGGGGGTCGCCCCACACCGGTGGAGATGATCTGATGAGGGAGGGTGCACGAACTCCGGTCCAGGGATACCGTTTTCCCTCAGGTGTAGTAAGCATACCGGAAAGGTTGCCATCGCGAAGAATACCCTCAAGCATGAGATCTCCTTCTCCTTTCTCCCATTGGGGGGGGATGGCAAATTGAAGTTTATTGTCCGAAAAATTAACCCGGGAGATGGGACGGGCGCTACCTGATTCACTCACAAAGAATCCGACAAGGGTGTGGTTTCCTGAATGCCGGACTTCCAGCCAGGAGGGCACGCGTTTATAGCCTTTGTCCACCGTAATGTTCCATCGGCCCTCAATGGCCGGATCACCATAATTGGACGGGAATGCAGCCTGGAGCCGGGTGAGACCGGAAAGCGCAAGAAGAAGATAGATTCTTTGCATGGCAGTGAGACGTTTTTCAAATAAGGGCAATATAGTATGAATTGGCCAATATGGCCAAGGTGACTACACACCACATTCCGTTATGTAGCCAATACCCCGGTATTGCAACAGAAAAGGCCGGAAATTTTACCCATTGAACCGTAGCCACGGACCACGTTGCCTCACCATAAGAATCACCAAACGGAAAATGTCAATAACAAATCAACCATTTTCGGCAGAACAGAAAATGGGATAAGGGTAATCAATCGCGAAGGCAACGTACGGAAAATCCGCTTTTTCTGGGGAAATCAATCCGGCTTACGGCTTCTTTATTGAAGTTCAACCCGCGGACCCATGCGTCGGAAAATCCGATTGCCGTAGAACTCCAGAAATAAGCATCGATACCCAAACTAATACAATACCCTTCCGGTGAACGGAATCCGCCGGGCAATGCAGAAAAACCGCTGGTATTATCCGCACCTGCGTTCGGCGATTTCCAGCCCGTAGTAGTTTTCATTCGCCCCCCTGCCCCACTGGCTCCTTTTAGATGATCAACAAGAGTGGACCACTCTGCGTCGGAAGGGATATGCCAACCCTGAGGGCATATCCTGCGCCCATCACTTACCGCAAATCCATTGTAAAGCTTCCCATAGGTAGCGTCATGCTGAGGCAGGTTGTTGAAGAAAGAATACGCGCCGGCTTGCGTGGTATTCCAATCCTTGTTGTCCAACCCCGTAGCGATAGGATTTCCGTTGCGGTAGCGGGTGACCTTTAAGTTGGACTGCATCCAACACTGGCTTCCAATTTGAATCGTATTATAGATATTTCGGTCAATATCTCGAACGGTCGGGGTGCGTTCACAGGGTGCATTGTACCCCTGCGCGCGCAGCGGACTGCCGCCCAAAAGCGCAGTAATTCCCAAAAGGAGGCAAATCATCTTGAATCGCTTTGTAGTTAGAGACATGTTCCCATTTTCTTCAAAGATGGTAGTAAAATCGATTAAGGGATTCCTATTTTATATCATGTGGCTCCAAATATTTATATTACATCGTGCACTATTTTATCCTCCTTGTTGCCCTGGGTATTTTCTCTGCAGTGACTCCCTTTCGGGAAATGCGGGAGCCACCGAATATCCTTATCATTTTGGCTGATGACATGGGATATTCAGATATCGGGTGTTTCGGCTCCGAGTTGCGCACTCCCCACATTGACCGGCTGGGTTACCGTGGACTCCGCTTTACGCAATTTTACAATACGGGGCGATGCAGCCCCACCCGGGCATCCCTGCTCACGGGACTTTATCCCCACCAAGCTGGTATGGGTCATCTTTCGACGGAAAATCATCCGCTGCCCGGCTACCGCGGCGACCTCCGAGCGGAGGTTCCTACCCTGGCCGAATACTTGAAAACAGCAGGTTATTCCACGTTTATGACCGGCAAATGGCATCTGGCCGAAAACACAGCGTATGACGGCCCGAAGCACAACTGGCCCCTGCAGCGTGGATTCGACCACTTTTTCGGCACCCTAAACGGCTCGGGAAGCTTCTTCGATCCAGGTACCCTAACTTCCGGGAACACCAATATTCCACCTGGGGAGGGATTCTACTATACCTCGGCCATCAGTGATAGTGCGGCAGCCTACATTCGGTCCTCGGATGGCCCTTTCTTCGGATACATTGCCTATACGGCACCGCACTGGCCCCTTCATGCTCCCGCCGAGGTCATAGCCAGCTGCAAAGGCCAATTCGATGCAGGCTGGGATAAATTGCGTGACCAGCGATTTCGTAAGATGCAATCCCTGGGCATCATTAGTGACCAGTATCAGCTTACCAAAAGACCCTCTTCCATTCCGGCCTGGGAAGAGGAACCCATGAAGGAATGGCAGTTGCGCCGCATGGAAGTCTATGCGGCTATGATTCACATAATGGACGAAGGAATTGGTCAAATACTGGCTGTGCTCGAAGAAAAGGGTATCCTAAACAATACCCTCATTTTCTACCTTCATGACAATGGAGGCTGCCAGGAGTTTGTAGGCACCCACAAACCGGTGGAACCCCTGACTGAAACACAAAAGGTGCTTCGACCCAGCCCTTACACCTTGCCTAATCCGGATAAAAAACCCGCCTATACTCGGGAGGGCCAGTTTATCCGAATGGGAAACGGGCTTATGCCAGGTCCGGCAAATACCTGGTCAGCCTACGGAGAGGGCTGGGCTAATCTCAGCAATACCCCATTTCGGGAGTACAAGCAGTGGGTGCATGAGGGGGGCATTGCCTCGCCCCTGCTGATTCACTGGCCAGCCGGTATTTCCTCCCCCGGAGGCCTTCGGCGTCAGCCCACTCATCTGGTGGATATTTTACCCACTTGCCTGGAGGCTGCATCGATGGCCACAAATCTCCCATTTGGAGAAGCATCGGCTCCGACGCTAGAGGGTCAGAGCCTAATGCCTGCATTCACTGATCGCCCCTTGCGACCAAGGATTCTCTTCTGGGAGCACGGGGGTAACCGTGCCTTGCGCGACGGCAACTGGAAACTGGTTTCTCGGACCCGATCGAACAAATTCTTTGGCCCTGCCGATGAGGATACCTGGGAGCTTTATCATTTGGAAAATGATCCGACCGAACGGGTGAATTTGCGTGCCAAATTCCCCGGAAAAACCCGCAGGCTAATAGCCAGGTATTACCAGGAGGCTATTCGGACGCAAGCCCTGCCCTGGCCATGGAAACCGGAACTTAAATAATTATACTATGCGAAATAGCTTACTTTTTTACTTGCCGGAATAGTAATCATGGGTTGCGCCCCAGAACCGGTAATCGACGATTGTAAGGCTTATGCCTGGTCATATGAGGGAAAGTCGGATGCCAAAACCTGGAGTGCCTGCTTTTCAGAATGTGCAGGTACTAGGCAGAGTCCCCTGGATATCCGCAATGCCGTCAGTCAGCCGGGACTTAGCCCACTCCAGTTTTCCACAAGGGAATCCCCTGTTTCCGTGCTGTTTAATGGCCATACCCTAGAGCAGGAGTGGGAACCTGGAAGCAAGCTTATCGTAGGGTCCAATACCTATGAACTGGCACAGTTCCATTTTCATACCCGGTCGGAACACACCTTGATGGGGAAGCGGTATCCCATGGAAATCCATTTCGTCCACAAACAAGCAAATTCAAGCGCCCTGGCCGTAGTGGGTGTCCTGGTGGAGGGCGGAGAGGAAAATGCCGTCATCCGGCTATTATCAACCGACCTTCCAACGAAAAAGGATCAGCGTTACCGGAATACCGCGCCAGTAGCCCTTTCGGGGCTTCTTCCCGCCAAAAAGGGGTATTTCACCTATCCCGGATCACTAACCACCCCACTCTGCTCAGAAGTAGTTTCCTGGTTTGTGATGAAAAATCCAATAGAAGCCTCCTCTGCCCAGATTCGAGCTATGCAGCAAATTATCGTCGAAAACAATCGTCCGCTGCAAGTGCTTGGTAGCCGGACCATTGCAGCAACCCTCGATTAGCAGGTGCCTGATTTGGAGCAATCAGCTGACCTACATCCGCATGATAGCCGCTAGTTGGCGGATGCTGTCCCAGATGTTTTGGACGCGAGCATTTTCGTTTTCAGCATGCTGATTGTTATCGTGATTGGCGATACCTAGGGAAATGACCTTGGCGCCCAAGTATTTCTCGAATAAAAAGAGGGGAAGGCTTCCGCCAGATGTGGGGATAGCCAGCACACGGGAATCTGAAGCGCCCTGCACCGCCGCCATCAACTCCTGGGCAATCGGTAAATCCAGGGGCGTACGTTGAGCATTGTAGCCCCCCTTGTTGGCTGTGACCCGCGCAATGCGCGGATGTGCCATCCGCTCTTCGTCGGTAGGGGCACGATCCAAAAGATAGAAACCCTGTTCAGCGATATGATCCTTCACCCGTTGAATCTGCCGAAGGTAATCTATCCCGGGAACCTGGCGCAGGTCAAGGGACACAGTGGCCTCGGAAGGAATCACATTACTGGCCCTTTCTCCAGTCTCTGCACTACGTATTCCGTTGATATTCAGCGATGGATATTGATAGGAGTCGGAAAGGGAGGTACCCACCGATTCTGGTACCGGAATACCCAATTCCCGCTGAAGTCTGGCATCTTGTTCAGGAAGCTCCCCAAAGGCACGCTTTTCCGACGCTGAAAATGGAATGATACCGTCGTAATACCCTTTTACAAGGACCCGACCGGTTTGGTCCTTCATCGAAGCCAAAAGCCTGACCAGCGTCTCGGCTGGATTCGGTGCCCAATTGCCGTAATGCCCGCTATGAAGCGGCCGTTTTGGACCAAATACGGTGACTTCCATATTGACATCTCCCCGCACGCCGAATCCCACCTGGGGCAAACCCGTAGAATGAACCGGTCCATCGGCAACAATCCAGAGGTCTCCGGCAAGCAAATCCTTGTGCCCTTCCAAGATTTCCCCCAGATGCAGAGACCCGATTTCCTCTTCTCCCTCGAATAAGAATCGGAGGGAGCAGGTGGGCTTTTGGCCGGTGCTAATTAGGGCATCATAGGCTTGAATGATGGCCAATACCCCCGCTTTGTCGTCCGAGCTGCTCCTGCCGGAAATCCGCCACTCCGGGTTGATGGGCTGATCGGCAGCTGGAAAAGGCAATATTTTTCCGCCTTTGTCGATGGGCGCACTGAGGAAGATAGGTTCAAAGGGTTTCAGATTGGGGTGCCAGCGCACCGGATCGACTGGCTGCCCATCGTAATGCGCATAGAATAAAAGCGTACGCGAAGCACCGGGGACAAGAACTTCCCCATACACCGCAGGAGGGGTGTCTCCCGATTTAGCGGACAATAACCTGTTTTTAATCCCCCTGCGCGTTAACATATCCTGAATGAAACGGGCATTCCGAAGGATGTTTTCCTGGTCGCGGGCATAATTGGGAATAGCTAGAAACCGGAAATATTCCCGAAACATTTCGTGCCCACGCTCCCGGCAGAATGCTCCAATAGGATCGAGATGCTGGCCTAACACCAGGAGAGGAAACAAAATGATTGATAGAAATAAGTTGACTTTCAACATTATGGACGCATGAAAGGTAAAATGCTAAAATACGTTTTCTATTTGCCTCTCCACACACATCTGGCGAAGAGATTTGATATGCCGCCGACCCGTCGAAAAATCCGTAAGGAAAAGCACAAGAATCCTATCGGTCATATCTCAAAGATTCTTCCCATCTCGGCTAGTGATGAGGAATACGTTATGAGCAATGGTGGCGTCAAACATTACATTCCAAGAGAATACTTCACTCGTAACGCACACTAACGCTTAAATCCGGGGATGGGTTCATTCGGAGGGGATGTAGAGACGCACCATGAGGAGACGGCCCATGGATTGGATTCCCGGAACAGCAAAGACTATAGAAGCATATTTCGCTATCTTTATCCTTCAAGGAAAACTTGCGTTTGGAGGCCAAGGGCTAAATGGCACGCCAAATGGATAGATTCCCAAATTCAGATGCCAGATTAAATGATTCCGGATTCTCAAATTC
>Ga0169931_10003642_pt1 | contig 24322 bp, 13 predicted proteins | sample Kivu_15m_20L_FD_129675 | JGI IMG/M metagenome (GOLD analysis project Ga0169931, IMG submission 129675) | Freshwater microbial communities from Lake Kivu, Western Province, Rwanda to study Microbial Dark Matter (Phase II) - Kivu_15m_20L... | ecosystem: Environmental > Aquatic > Freshwater > Lake...
ATGTCCGAAGACGCTGCGTTTGAAAAAGGCATCGCCGACATCAACCACTACTACTCGCTCGACAGGGTGAATACCTTCTCGCTGCGTCGGCGCATTGCCAAGCACATGCTGGAAAACGGCGGCTACGCGCTATAGCGGCCGGCCCGAAAAATAAGCCACAAGTGTGTCCAGCGTCAGCGTGCCAGCTGCAGGCGAGCTGATAGTCACCATCAGCTCCTCATCGGCCGAGACCGAGATGCCCGAAACAAAGGGCAAGAGCGTGCGCGCGTTGAACGGGACCTGAACCGGTGGCATCGCTTGCCAGGGGCCCGCGGCGGTGCGCTTTTCCAGGGTGATCGTGACGTTGCGAGCCGATGCGGCCCCCGAAAAGCCAAGGCGCGATAGCGGGCCCTTGATCGGGCCCCACTTGAGCTGAGCACCGTTTTGGGCAGAAGGCTTACCCGCGCCGGTCTGAACGAAGTTGAGACCACCCGCACCGTGGATGACCGCCTCATTTTTGCCGGGGCCCGACACCAGCCAGTCCCGCGGAGCGCTCTGCACATAGGTCAGCGCCTCGTCGGAGCGGTCAAACGTGGCACGGAAAACCCGCGGGAGAGAAGGCTTGCGTCCCTCGCAAATGCCAGCGGGCAAGCCACGCGCGGCAAGGCCGAGCGCCGCGGCCGACTCGCAAAACGGCGACGCCGAAAGACCTGAGGCCTCACCACGCGCCCAGCTCCACAGCAAGCTGTCGCGAAATCGACGCGCCCCAAGCTGCAACCAGGCTCCGTCGACAAGTGCATCCGAATCGGCGACATTGCCGCGCAGGAGCTCAAAGCCAAGCGCGGCCAGGGAATCACTCGTGCCCCCCACGCCTGCACGGGTTTCTTCGACCCGATCCACATCCACGCGGGTTCGCACAGCCGTGAGCAAGGTCGCGGTCACGGCTGCCTCGTGGCGATCTTCCGGTGTACCGGCGCTCCGGGCCTGTTCTCTCGCCTCGGCGAGCGCTCGCAGCGAGAAGGCCGGCGTCAACCGACGCTCGCACAGCTCTGAAAGAAAACGCATCCCCCGCACCCGCGAAGGGCCACGCTCTGCCACCAATACGGCATCGGGATCGCACGCACACGGTCCCTCCACGCCCGCCAGGCGATACAGCGGCGCGCGCGCCCAGAACGAAACCGTATCACAAATCTTGCCCTCCACGGGCGCCTCGGCAACGGTCAAGCTGGTCCCGGAGAGCGCAAGCGGAAAGTCGGAGGCGGCAACATCCACCCGTCCGAGCAACCATGTGCCACGGGGCGGCGGTTGCAGACCCACGTCCGCGTCCCAGCGCACGGGCAAGCTTGCACCGGTGCTGGTTGTCCACGTGAGCACGGGGTACTGTTGGTTCACGCGCGAGCGTACATGAACGAAGAGCGCGAACTTGCCGTTTCGCAGTGCGATTGCCGAGGTGCCGTGGCCATAGGCCGCATCGGTCTCGAAAGCCTCGACGCTGACTGGCGGCATTGCTGTGCCAACAAGGTCTGCGCGCAGGAGCGTCGTCGGGCCGAGCAACATCTTGCGCAGCTGTCGTTCGTCCATCGCGCGGTACAGATACGAGGCCATGGGCGCCTGCACGAGGGGGTGTGTGGACAACCATGCTCCGTGCTCGTGCATGGTATCGGGCCGACGCTCATCAAACACATGGTCGCCGAGACGCGCGGGACTGCGGGTAAAGCCCAGGGCCATCGTTCGATCGGTCAACCCTGCGATGTCCAGAATATCCAGCCCCGAACGATACGATGTCCCCCCCACGTCCACGTCGGCCGACAGCAGGGGCCGTTGCAAGCCGAGCTCATCGCCGAGCCGACGATAGGGTGGCGCGACCAGCCGAATCCGCTCGTAGGACAAATCGCGGGCCGCAGAGACCGCGATCGATCGCGCCTCCCAGCCCGGCGTCACCCTTGAGACCAGGAAGAGCCCGAAGAGAAGACCTGCACCGAACACCGCCTGCGCTGCAAATGGCCAGGCGCTCTTGTCTTCGGAGGTCGTGCGCAGGCTGGCGACCAACACGCCCAGTACCGACAGCCCGAGCAGCGGGCCAAGCGCGGGCTGAATGAAGCGAAACTCGCGCATCCAGTCGCCACCGGAGTAGTCCGCAAAGTAGATCGCCCATCGGCAACACAACAGTCCCGCAACGGCGGCAGGCAAGGTCTTTCGAGATGCGAACGCCAGCATCGGCAGGGGAACGACGAACATCCACCAGCGCTCATCGAAAAACGTCGTGACGTACTTTTCGCCCGCCTCGGGATCGAGGTTCGCGCTGATCTTTGCCCAGTAGGTATTGGGGACCAGATCGGAAAAGTAGAACCAGCGTACGGCGACAAGCAAGATGGTCGAGGCCGCGACGAACCCGAGGACGGTAAAGCGTGGCTTGCAGACGAAGTACGCGGCCACTGCGATGATCCCCGCATACACAGCGGCCTCCGGCCGACACCAGACGAGCATGGCTGCCACGAGCCCAACACCGATCGCGCGTCCCCGGAACTCTGGCCACGCGAGCAGCACGAGCGCGCCCATTTGTAGGCCCGCGAGCAAGCCACCTTCAAGTCCGGCGAAGCTCCAGTAGTTGAAGGTCGGCCAGGACAGCGCGAGCCAAAATGGTGTCGGCGCAAGCAACAACCAGGCACCGCGAGTCAAGCGCAAGACAAGCGCCGACAGCGACAGCAGCGCGAGCATCACGAAGCCCAGATTGAGCGCTCGCGAGACCTGCACGAGATCGAGCCCGAGGCTCGCCGCGGGTGCAAGCAACAAGACTTGAAGAAAGTTGGAGAAGCCCTCGACGGGCGCTTCACCCGGGGTCAGCCGCAGACCGCGGCCGTGGCCAAAGTTATCGGCGTACGCGTAGGTGATGGCGGCGTCGTCGATCGTCTCGTTCAGGTAGTGCGCACGGATGTGCTGCAGATAGACGTTCGCCACCCAGAGCGTGAGCAGCGCGCACAGTGAAATCCCAATCGCACGCAACGCCACCGGATGGCGTTGCCGCCAGGCAGAGATGGAATTCCACGCGCGGTGCATACCGCGCAAAATACCCCATCGACCCGCCGGAAACACCCGGGAAGCGGGTGATCAGGCGCGGGAGAGGAAGGTTTGCAAGTTCTCCTGCGCGGTGCGAACGGCATGAGCGACCGCCTCCTGCACCATCTGCGTTCGCAGTCCACCCTGCGCGTGGAACTTGGGCTTTTGCACGGTGGCCTCGCCAGAGGCGACCATCAGGATGCCCCGAGGGGGCTTGCTGAGCAGCAGATCGACCGCGCAATCGGCCTCCACCTCGCCGCTGCGGGGCAAGACACTGAGGCGCTTGATCGTGCCGTCCACGATGTAGGCGAACTCGCCGCCCTCCGACACGTCGGCAACCTCGACCACGACCCTTGTCACGCGAACCGCGCGCAGGCTCTGCATCAGCTCCTTGCGCATATAATCCCGAACCGGATCGGGCACGTGACCGCCCATGCGTCCCACCGCGATGCGAATTCGTGTTACGGAACCATTGCGAGCACCCTGTGGGCCCGGCTGTGCGACCACTGCCAGGTGCGCTTTCAATTCACGCAGGGCATCCGTCGCCGCCTGCCGAACCCGCGGTGAGTTGTCGGCGAGTCGATTGGAGATCGCGATGCGCGCGATCTCGGCCTTCGCATCGCCGCCCGGGTTTCGCGCCAAAAGTTGCACAGCAAGGATGCGAACGGACTCCTCCGCATCGTGGCCCGCTGCGAACGCCAGCGCCGGAATGGCGCGCGGATCGTTCGAGGCCGCAGCCGTCTTCGCCAACAACACCGCCGCGTGAATGCGAAGCTTGTAGCTATCCCCGTATTTGACGGTCGTGATGAGCTCGAGCAAACCATCGCCTGCCGCCGCTGTGCGCATCCACCCAAGTGGAGCCGCGCCGGCTACCAGCGCCAACAGCTTGCGCCGAACGATGAACATTCATTCAGCTTAGCGCGACACTCCAGCACGAATAAAGAATCTACGTATGACAATTGAAAAGCGAACTGTGGCAATTCGCCCCTACCCAAACCTTGCGGGTGACCGTTCACCCGCCGGGACAGGATATGTGGGTGCCGCGCAGCGGCGGGTGGCAAGGGCGACAGGGCGGAAGGAGGGCCCTTCCGACTAGAACTGATAGCGAATGCCCAATCGTGCCCGGAATGGCGGCAGGCGGGCGACCGGGTACTCGAAGAACGGCCCGTCGGTCTGAATCACCCGCTGATTGGTCCGCAGCGCCAAAACGTTGAGGACATCCGCCGAGATCTGCACCTTGTGCCCGATGAGGGGCTTGAGGTCCACCATCGCCTGCAGGTTGAACAGCGTGATGTCGGGCAATCGCAGGTCGCGATCGTCATCAGGATTGACCGTGCCGTTCCAGCTTTGGCCGCGGCGCGAGCGAAAGTTCGAGAAGGACTGATACTCGTTGTTGAAGAAGAAGTGGTTGTACGGACCACCCGTGTAGAACTCGTAGATGGTGCCGGCCGAGAACCACGAGGTCACCTGATAGCTGCCCTGAAGCTTTACGTTGTGACGAATGTCTTCGAGAAGCGGTCCGTAGAAGTACGCTTCCTGGCCTGGCGTATCGAGGTAAGTCGACGAGAACGAGTTGTTGCTGGTTCCCTCGAAGCGACGCCATGCGTACGACGCGTTGACCTTCAGTCGTCCTTCCCGCTTGCGAACGATGGTGGTCATGCTCAGCAATCGACGACGCGAAGACTCGGGGGTCTCCAGATCGTAGATGAACTGGCTGCGTCCGTTCTTCCAGCCACCATCTGTACGAATCGCCGTACCACCCTGGTTCCAGATGGCGTTGGTCTCAAGATCGTCCCACTGGTGATCCATCCGACGATAGACACCGGTCAGCCCAAGGACCCAGCCCGTGGTGACCTCGCGCTCACCGTTCAACACGAACTCGTGGGTACGCGGAGGATTCAGCTTCGTCTCACACGAGGTACCATCGGCCCGGATACCCGTGGGACCGCAGGGCAAGCCGATCGTGGTTGCGTCGTCGCCGCCCGCGACGCGGCAGTTACCGACATAACCCTTGACGCTCTCGTCCCAGAAGCAGGTCTGGGAGAACATGCGTCGCCCTGAAAAGCGGGCCAGCGCCAGGAAGCCCGTATCCACCAGTTGACCGTACGCCGCCGAGAGCTTGGTACGTCCGTCATGGGTTGCGTCCCACGACACCTGAAGCTGAGGTGTCAGCGCGAGAAAATCGGTGACCGTGCGACCTTGATTGTCGTTGCTGATGCCGCGGTGAAGACCAATCTGAGGCGCGATCGTCAGATACCGCGTGGGACGCCACTGATCCACGAGGTAGTACAGTTGATTCGTGGCGCTCACGTCCGAGCGCAGCCAGCCCGCGATGCAGGTTCCGCCCTGGTCACGTGGATCGTTGACGCAATATTCGGTCTGCGCAAAGGGCTCGGCACCGAAATTGAAACGGAGCCGATCGCCGCTGTAGGTCTCGGCGTAGGGGTTGGCAAGGTAGTCAAACCGACCACCGAGCTTGACCTGATGACTGCCCGTGTCCTTGGTATCCTTGATCCAGGTAAACATGGCGAAGGTCTGCAACCGCTGACGATTCTCGACGGTCTGAGAACCGGCGTTGCGACGGCTGATGCCGTTCAGAATATCGAACTCGGCGGGAACGTTCAGACAATCCTTGTCGAACAAACACGACATGGGACCCGCCTCGAGTCGCTCCTCCAGAAACCCCATGCCGATGTTGGTGAAGAAGTTGTCGGTGAGGATCCCGTGCCATTGCAGGGTGTTGAGGGTGGTGCGCTGAAACTGACGCGCCTCCGCTTCATTCTCGACGAGCGGGCTCTGTATCGTATTGTGAAAGTCTGCCACCGAGAGCAGCGACTTGACCTCGAGCTTGTTGCGCGGGTTCACCTGCCAGGTGAGCTTGAGGAATCCGTCAAAGGCCACCACCGAATACGGCACGTGGTTCGGCAACTGTCCCGTCGGATCTTTGGGTATCGCAAGGGTGTTGTTCTCGAACGATCCCGAGGCGAAATACCAGACGCGGTCCTTGATGACCGGGCCACCGACGTTCAACGACAGGCGCGCCTCGCGCTGCGCATTCTGATCTCGATTGTCGGTGAAGAGCCGCAGGTGCTCATCGCTGTATTGCGCACGCGAATCCACCTCAAGCCGATTGGAGCCAGACTTGGTCACGATGTTGATCACACCGCCCGTGGTGTTCGAGTTCTCAACGCCAAACGCCGCTGTCTCGACCTGTTCTGCTGCGATCGCGTCGTAGCTGAAGTTCGTGCCGAAGGTATGTGTCACCGGATCGGTCGTGTCGAAGCCGTCGACGTTGTAGCTGTTGTTAAAGTACGAGCCGCCCATGATCGACGGATTACCCGTACCCGTCGAATCGATGACACCGGCGGTCATCGTGGCGACACCCTGATAATCGCGCGTGGTCAGAGGAACCGCGTCGAGGAATTCCTTGTCGAAGGTCTCGCCAACGGTCGCGCGTGAGGTGTCCACCGGTGGCGCTTTTTCCACGATGACGAACTCCTCGACCGCACCGGTGTCCACCTCCAGGATGACATCCACGTCAAAGCTCTGGTTTTGGGCGATCCGAATGCCGTCCTGGCGATAGGGTTTCATCCCGGGTGAACGTGCCGTCAACGCGAACTCGCCGGGGGCAAGTTGCAGGAAACGAAACACACCTTGCTCGTCCGAATACGCCACGCGCTCGCCACCTATCTGCGTCGGTGATGACAACCCCACGCGGATCCCCTTGAGCGGCGTTCCGGATTGGTCAAACACCACGCCACGCAACATACCGGTCGACTGAGCGCGGGCCGTGCCTTCCAGCATCGGCGCTGCCACGAGGGCCACGAGGACGGCCAGCGCTCGCAACAGGCGCTGCTTTCCAAGAAACGTATTCATTGAACCCCCGCAAAGTCATCTGGCCACGAGCAGATCTGCACGCCAAAGTTCTGGCACATTTGCCCCTGTCCGAGGTCGACGGTTTCCTTCATGTTCGTTATCGGATTGGTGAGCTCCGCCTCGGCCTTGCACTGCTTGAAGGTCTCGGTGTCGAGGATGTTTTCGTCACAGAACTTCAGGCAGATGCCGCGGGCACCCACGGAAAAACAGCTATACCCACGACGCGAACCGCATCGTGAGTCGACGAAGTCTTGTGGTTCCCGCCCTTCGTTCTGCTTGCCAAGCGTGTTCTTTTCGCGCGGATCGCAACCGACATAACAAAACCCGAGGCGAGAAGGAAAGCAGGTGTAGCCCTTCTCCGAAATCTCATCCTCTTCCTCGCTGCAACGGGCGATGGATGATCCGCAGCGCTGCCCGAACCCAACCGGCGGGTTGTCACAGAAACAGGTGTCTCTGTTGCATTCGAGCCCGAGCTTCGTGCAGGCCGAGTCGCCCGACGAATCGACGACCTCCTTCAAACCAACCAGCTTCTTCACGCCACACTGCTCGACCTCGCGGCCTCGGACGTTCTGCAACAACTTGGGCAACGAACAGGGAACCGCAACACCGCGCGTCGCCAGGTTGTGTACCTGACCGTTGCGCGGAAACAGCTGATCTGCGTCGAGTTGACTCTCGTCTCTGAACGCGTCGCGTACATATTCGCCCTGCACGATCACGTCCCACATCCAGCGAATCGGCGTGTAACCCGGATGCCCGGGTTGACCGGTGGCCAGGATCTGATTGCCGATGCGGGTCTGCGAGAACCCGTTTTGGTTGTTCGAAAAAAAGACGTTGGGTTCGTAGGCCTTGCCGACCGGCGTCACGAGAATTTGCGACTCGGCCTTGCCAGCCCCCACAAGCGTTCTCGACACGTCGAAGGTATCAAGCGCCACATTCCGGTTTTTCACCTCAGCGGCCCGGTAGCGTACGCCGTCGGGATTGCCGAGCGTCTGCCAGCCGTTGGCCAGAAAACAGAAGCTCAGCTTGCGCCTGTACCAGACCTCGATAAGAGGATGGAAGGTCCCGCGATCCGTAATACCCGTCGGCACATCCGTGCGTTCATCGAGCAACGGGCAGTTGATCACCCGGCTGGTCGACTCCATCTTGAAATCACCGGCCTCGATCGCGCGGTCCAGTGTCTTCTTGTGTTTGACCGCATCCGGATCGTAGTCGTCGGGCACATAGACCGCGAAGACCTCCCACAACCCGGTATACAAATCAGCATCGTTGTCCGCGGGTGTCACATCCACAATCGGCCGCTGGTAGTCGCGTGAGCCACCGCGCAGCGGATCGGCAATGAACTCCCGGAAGCGATCCGCGTAGGGACGCTTGCGCGCCTCGATGTTGAGCGCATTACAACCCACCGGGTCGGCGCCCGTCACCGCGCAGAAGTCCTTTGGGTTCACGTCGCGCACATCATGACCCCCGCGAATATGGTCCGTGCCATCCCGCTTCTCCCGCAACGGTGGCGCCATCAAGGGCCGACCATCCTTCGTGAAGAAGAAGTACATGGCGTTACTCCGCGCAGCGGTCGGGAATCCCGTTTCGCCATCCACAAAGGTCGAGATCTGTCCGAAATCGTAGTACTCGGCCTGCTGACCCTTCTCCCAGCCCTTCTGCGCCTCGATCGACGCCGGAATCGAGGCGTTGCGCATGCGTCCCTCGCCCCCCTTGTCGAGCTCAAGAACGCCGAAGGCGTCGTCGTGATACTTTTCGTCGCAAGCGGCGAAAAAGAGCGAGGAGGTTGCCAGCAGCACGGCCACGGCCGGGCGAACTGCGGCAGGAAACGATGCGCGCCGGATCATGGGAGTCGTTATTTTTACCCCGGTGTGCCCGAAAATGAAATCCATCGTCATCCGAAACGGAATTGGGACACCGGGGCCGGTCAAGGCGGCAGCCCATTGCCGAATCGGGGCAGGCGGGTCAAGGTCTAGGGCTCCATGAGCGCCGCCGCCCTGCCCCGCACCGGTTCCGATGACGGGTCCATTCTGGATGCCTTTGTCGGCTGGGTCGGGTCGCGCAAGCTGACCCTGTACGAGGCGCAGGAGGAGGCCGTCATGGCGCTCCTCGATGATCGCCACGTGATCCTGTCGACCCCCACGGGCTCGGGCAAGTCGCTGGTGGCGACCGCGCTGCTGTACCGAACCCTCTGCCACGGTCAAAAGGGCTACTACACCTGCCCGGTCAAGGCGCTCGTGAACGAGAAGTTCTTCGACCTGTGCGAGATCCTCGGCCCGGAAAACGTCGGCCTGCAGACCGGGGATGCCGCGGTCAATCCTGGCGCTCCGATTCAGTGCGTCACCGCCGAGGTCCTGTCCACGCTCTGCGTTCGCAATGCCACCGCCCCGGGCGCCGTCGTGATGGACGAGTTCCATTATTACGCCGACAAGGAGCGCGGCATCGCCTGGCAGATCCCCCTCATCTCGCTGCCAAAGACCCAGTTTCTCCTGATGTCAGCCACGCTCGGCGACATGTCCCGCATCACCCAGGCCCTGGGGGCGTTCTCGGGGCGCACCGTCGTCACGGTGGGTGGCATGACGAGGCCGGTGCCGCTGCACTTCGACTACAGCGAGTCGGCCCTGCAGGAGACCATCGCCGAGCTGGTTCGCCTCGACCGCGCCCCCATCTACCTCGTCAACTTCACGCAGCGTGAATGTGCCGCCCAGGCGCAGAACCTCACCAGCATCGATCTCTGCACCCGCGACGAGAAGAAGGCGATCGCCGAGGTATTGAAAAAAGAGCGCTTCCCCACGCCCTACGGTAAGGAAGTGCAGCGCCTGTTGAAGGTCGGCATCGGGATCCACCACGGAGGCCTGTTGCCGCGTTACCGCCGCCTCGTCGAGCGCCTGGCCCAGACCGGCATGCTGAAGGTGGTGAGCGGCACCGACACGCTCGGGGTCGGCGTCAACATCCCGATTCGCTCGGTGCTCTTCACGCAGCTCTGCAAGTTCGACGGGGTCAAGGACGGCATCTTGCCCGTGCGCGAGTTCCACCAGATTGCCGGGCGAGCCGGACGACGCGGCTTTGACGATCAGGGCTTCGTGGTCGCGCAGGCTCCCGCCCACGTCATCGAAAACCGAAAATCTGCGGCCAAGGGCAAAAAGTTCGTCCCCAAGTCTCCGCCCGCAAAGGGCTACGTCGCCTGGGATCGCGGCACCTTTGAACGCCTGCAGTCGGGCACCCCGGAGCCGCTCGAGTCGCGCTTCGCGATCAACCATGGCCTGTTGCTGGCCGCACTTCAGGCCAACGAGACCAATCCGCGCCGTGGTGCGGGTTACCGGCGCCTGCTTGACCTCATCGCGCGCAGCCACGAAACCCCGGGCAGCCAGCGCAGGCTCAAACGAATCGCAGCACAACAATTTCGCGTGCTGCGCCGATCGCAGATCGTCGAGCTGCGGCGCGATGAAAAGGCGCGCAACCCCTACCCCGCCGCGCACGAAGACCTGCAGCGTGACTTCTCACTCGACAACACGCTCGGGCTCTACGTGGTCGAGACCTTGCCGATGCTCGATCTCCTGCAGCCGCCATCCCCGGTCGAAAACGCACTGAACGTGCTTTCGCTGGTGGAGGCCATCGTCGAAAACCCCCGCCCCATCCTCATCGCGCAGCAAGATCGCGAGAAGGGCATCGTCATCAATGAGCTGAAGGCGCGCGGCGTGGAATACGAAGAGCGCATGCAAGAGCTTGAAAAGGTCGAATGGCCCAAGCCCAACCGCGACTTCATCTACGAAACCTTCGGCGCCTTCGAGGACAAACATCCCTGGGTCGGCAACGACAACATCGCGCCCAAGGGGATCGCGCACGAGCTGTGTGAGCGCAACATTGGCTTCAATGATCTCGTTCGCGATCTGGAGATCGCACGCTCCGAGGGCGTGTTGTTGCGCTACCTGTCGAGCGTCGTTCGCACCCTGGTCCGCGGCGTACCGGCGCAATACCGCGACGAGGCGGTCGACGATCTCATCGCGTACCTGGAAACCGCAGTACGCATCGTCGACGCAAGCTTGCTGGAAGAATGGCAGGTCCTGACAGGACAAATCGTGGAGGCGCCGGTCGTCACCGATGCGCCACAGAGGCGCCTCTCCGGCGTGCAGGCCCTGCGCAACAATCCGCGCGCGCTCGCCACCCGCATCCGCGCCGAGCTGAATCAATTTGTGCTGGCGATTGGTCGGCAGGACTACACCGAGGCGCTCGAGCACGTGCTGCCCGACGACGAGCTGGGCGAGGCCTGGACGCCCGAGCGCCTGGCCGCCCTCTGCAAGCCGTTCTTCACCCAGCACGGCGCACTCGACACGCGACCCGCGGCGCGCGCGCCCGCGCATACCCGGATCACCGAGGTGAATGCGGAACGGCGCGAGGTATCACAGACACTGTTCTCGCAGAACGGTGATCCCGAGGATGCCGACTGGGCCGTGTTCGCCTCGGTCGATCTGTCCGATGCGGGCCGGGCGGGCAGCGCGGACGACGATCCGATTGTACGCCTTGTGCGCGTGGGCGTGTGAGGGCCTAGAACCTGGGCAGATCGCTGCGCCCGGAATTCAGGGGCGCGTACTCGCGATCTTTGTCCGAGAGCAAGGGCGCCGTGACGGGCCAGTCGATCTTCAGGGCGGGATCATTCCAGGTCACACCACGCTGATCCGGTGCGCCAGAGTAATAGTCGGTGCACTTGTACACGACATCGGCGGGCGTATCACCAACGACGCAGAAGCCGTGTGCAAATCCCGGCGGAATATACAGCTGCTTTCGGTTGTCAGCGGAGAGCAGCACGCCGTACCACTTGCCGAAATCCGGCGAGCCCACGCGTATATCCACCGCCACGTCATACACCTGACCCACCACCACCCGAACCAGTTTACCTTGCGGCCGGTCGAGCTGATAGTGCAACCCGCGCAACGTTCCGGGGACAGAGCGCGACTGGTTCTCCTGAACGAAGGCCGGGATCCCCAGCGCAGCCGCGGCGTCCACGCGCAGGCTCTCGAAAAAATGTCCGCGATCGTCGACGAACACGCGGGGCTCAAGCAGATGCAAACCAGCAATGGTGGGTGTATTCGAGTTCATTTGGATTCCGAGCCTTCGGGCTCGCGCATTTCCGGTATGAGGGATTTCAAGGTCGCCCGGGCATCCACCGGATGGTTGTTTTCCAGATTGATTCGCAGCTCACTGAACCACTGCTGAACACGCGCATCGTCGTAGGGCCGTAGCTTGCCAACAAAGATCTTCGGATGTCGTGTGGCATCCGCGGCCTCGGCCGCCACGGACAGTTCCTCGAACAACTTCTCGCCAGGACGCACACCGGTGAACTGAATCTCGATGTCCTCGCCCGCCACATGTCCCGACAATCCGATGAGATCGCGGGCGAGATCCACGATCTTGACCGGCTTACCCATGTCGAGAATGAAGATCTCACCACCCTGACCCATCGCGCCCGCCTGCATGATGAGCTGGCACGCCTCTGGAATCGTCATGAAATAACGTTCCATATCGGGATGGGTGACCGTCACCGGGCCGCCCCGTTCAATCTGCTCCTTGAAAATCGGAATCACGCTGCCAGCGGATCCCAGAACATTTCCGAATCGCACGGCAACGAAGTGCGTCTTGCTCTTCTGGCTCAGTGACTGAACGAAGATCTCGGCGGCGCGCTTGCTCGCACCCATGACCGACGTTGGATTGACTGCCTTGTCGGTCGACACCATGACGAAGTTGGCCACCCCGTGTCGATCCGAAAGCTCTGCGAGGACCTGCGTCCCAAGGACGTTGTTCCGAAGGGCCTCAACCGAATTCCACTCCATCATCGGGACATGCTTGTAAGCCGCGGCGTGGTACACAATCGAGGGCCGGTGGGTCTGAAACACCGAGGTCATGCGATTGCGATCGCCGACGCTCGCGATCACTGGTGCGATCTTGCCGCCGGTCGCTGCGAGCTCCCGATGGATATGAAACAGGTCATTCTCTGACTGGTCGACGATCACGAGCAGTCCGGGCGAAAACCGCATCAGCTGACGACAAAGTTCGCTGCCGATGCTGCCGCCGGCCCCGGACACGAGCACGGTTTTTCCCTGCACCTGTTCCGAGATCGCGGAATCGTCGAGGGTCACCGGATCGCGACCGAGCAAATCTTCGATCGCCACCTTGCGCATGCGCGACAGATTGACGTCGCCACCGACGATCTCGTAGACACCCGGAACGATCTTCGCCGGCAGACCAATCGACTCACACAGCATCGCGATTCGCCGAATCTGCTTGGGCGGTGCATTCGCGATGGTGATGATGGCCTCCTTGATCGAGAACTGGTCGCGCAACTTCGGAATCTCATCGGTGTTACCAATGACCTTGATTCCGTGCACGATGGTCCCAAGCTTCGACTTGTCGTCGTCAACGAAGCCCACCGCCCGAAAGCCCATCCCCCCACGCTTCGAAAGCTCCTTGGCGACCATCAGCCCCGCCTGCCCGGCGCCGATGAGCAAGGTGGCGACCGCCGGCTTGCCATGCCGAGCATGACCCCTTTCCTCGGCCCGTTCCCCTATCTGACGTCGCAGCGCTCGGACCCCGGCGACACCCATGAACGCCAGCACCGTATCGATCGCGATGACGCCGAACGGGAGCATCGCGTTTCGGTAGTAGGTGGTCGAGCTCAGCCAACGTGGTGCGAAGAACCTCATGGCCAACAACACAAAGGCGGAGATCAGCAGCGCCTGCAAGATGGTGGTGATTTCGCGCAGGCCGATATAGCGCCAGGAGAAACGAGGCACGCCGAAGAAGGACAGCACCGAAAACTGCAACGCCACCACATAGGGCAGCGACGTGAGCAGCGGCGACAGCATCGGCGGTGGTATGTCCCAATCGAAGCGAATCGCAAACGCGCCCAGGAAGCTCATTCCGAGTACGACAAGATCTATGACGACCTGGGTTGAACGCGAAAGTAGGTATCTCACGGAGGGTTTGGGCGGGCTGGCGGGCCATCCTACATCCCCCCTCGGGGAGCGCAACAGTCCCGCACTGGAGACCGTAACGTGGCGACACCTGATATATTCCCGGCTGAAATGGACTCTTTCCCGCCCTGGCCCCACTTTGACCCCGACGAAATCGAAGCCGCGGCCTCGGTTCTTCGCTCGGGAAAGATCAACACCTGGACCGGGGTGGAGACCGGTCGCTTCGAGAAGGCCTACGCCGAGCACCTCGGCGTGCCACATGCGATCGCCCTGGCCAACGGCACGCTCGCCCTTGAACTTGCGCTTGTCGCGCTCGGAATCGGCGCGGGAGACGATGTCCTGGTCACGCCGCGCTCCTACGTCGCCTCTGCGACCTGTGTCGCCCTGTGCGGCGCACGACCCGTATTCGCCGATGTCGATCTGCACTCACAAAACGTGACGGTTTCGACCTTGAAGGCGGCACTAACCCCGGCGACCCGGGCCATCATCGTGGTTCACCTCGCTGGCTGGCCCTGCGACATGCCCGCCATCATGCGCTTCGCGCGTGAACACAACCTGAAGGTCATTGAAGACTGTGCCCAGGCCCATCACGCGGGCATCGAGGTCGATGGGCGCATGCATTGGGCCGGCTCCTTTGGCGATGTGGGTTGTTTCAGTTTCTGCCAGGACAAGATCCTCTCCACCGGTGGCGAAGGCGGGCTCTTCGTCACGCGAGATGAGGCACTGTGGCGCAAGGCCTGGGCCTACAAGGATCACGGGAAAAGCTACGAGGCGGTCTTCGAGCGCCAACATCCCCCGGGCTTTCGCTGGGTGGTGGAGAGCTTCGGCTCGAACTGGCGGCTCACCGAGTTTCAATCGATCATCGGTCGCATCCAGCTTGGCAAACTGCCGGAGTGGTCGGACAGGCGGCAACGAAATGCCAAAATCTTGTTCGAGGCCATATCGGGCATCGCAGGGATTCAGACGCCCCAGCCGGCGCCTGGCGTGAGGCATGCGTACTACAGATCCTATGCCATGCTCGACGTGGAGAGGCTGCGTCCGGACTGGAATCGCGAACGCATCTTGAAGGAGATCGGCGCGCTCGGCTTCCCGTGTTTCGTGGGCTCGTGTCCCGAGATCTATCTGGAGAAGGCCTTCGTCGACCGCGGGTTTACACCGCAGGGGCGGCTCCCCAACGCAAAGGCCCTGGGCGATTCGAGCCTGGCGTTCCTGGTACACCCGACGATCGACACGGCAACGATGGAACGTTACGCGGGGGCTTGCCGGCGCGTGTTGTCGGAGGCGATGCAAGGCTGAGCAGGTAGGCGCTCAAACAGCGCCACCTTCGCCCGCGACGATTATTGAACGGAGGGCGCCTGCTGTCGCCCTGGACGCATTCGGCCACGAATTTTCGCCAACAACCCTGACGTGAATTCCCGGTATTCGACGCCGAGGAGGCGCGTGGATCCAATCCGATAGAGCAAGATCGCTGTCGCCGCAAAAGCCAACAAACCCAGGGTAAGCGTCGCGACGGAAGGCAGGCCATATGTTCTGCCGAGTCGAGCGACACCGAGGACGGCGACGCTGGTTGTTGCAAACATGATGACAGCACCCCGGCAAGGGACCAGTGCATCCATCATCGAGACACCAAGCTGTCGCGCACCAATTGGGATCATCAAGATGTACTGAATCCCAATGGCAAGACCCACTCCGATTGCCGAACCCGAAAGACCATACGAGGCGCCCCAGTAGGCTCCCGCCAAGACGTTCACTGCATAAATGACCTGTGACAAGGCCAGTATGCCAACGTGTCCACCTGCTCGAATCGTCGTCGAGCCAACTTTGTACGCGATCCTGAAAAACATCACAGGAGCCAAGATCTGCAATGGTGTGACGACCCCCATCCACTTCGCGCCGAGCAGGATTTCGACCACTTCTGGTGCAAGCAATGTCACCAGCGCGGACAGTGGCAGCGCAATGACCGCGATCGAGAGCAGCGCCAATCTAAAGGTCGCAGCGAGCGCCGCCTTGTCATCTTGAACCCTCGACAGCGCCGGAAAGAACGCCCTGTCCAGGCTGTCAACCAGCGCCGACGGTATCGCAAGCAGAGAGTATGCCCGGCTGTAGAGGCCCAGGGCTCCGGACCCAAGAGTCATGCCAACGATGAGGTTGTCCCCCTGAAGCGCCACCGCGTTGGCGATCTTCGCGACCGTAAATCCGCCACCGAAGTTCATCAATTCGCGGGCGGCCTTCATGGAAAAGCCTCGGCGGATCGGAACCGGTCGCCTGGCGCTGAAAAGAACCAGCTCAAGAAAGGCCCCCGCGACCGTGCCCCAGACCAGCGCCCAGGAACCATATCCAAGCACGCCAAGCACGATGGAAACGCCAGCTTGACCGAATACGAATGCGCCCAGCTGAAGGATGGCAACCTCTCCCATTCGCATCTGTCGCATCATCAACATCGCAGGAATCGTGGAAGGCGCTCGAAACAGCAAACTCACGCCCAGCAACCGCATTGCCCCACCGATCTCCGCGAGATTGCGATAACGCGACCAGGGGTCCGCAATGAGCGCGAGCAAAACGCAGGCGAACAGCCCTGAAAACACCGTCAGAATCAGCGCACTCGATTCGTGGCGATCGTCAATTTCTTTTCGCTGAACAAGCGCAGAGCCGAGTCCCAGCTCCACCGCTACGGTGATCAGTGCCATCAGCGTCGTCGCTTCCGCAAACACACCGAACTGTGCCGGAGCGATGAGCCGTGCGAGCACGATCATCACGCCTGTCTTCAGAATATTGGTGGTGATTGCGCCGCCAAAGAGCCAAAGGCCCCCTCCCATCGATCGCTTCACGAGATCAGCGGCAGCAGGCGCGCTGCCAGACTCAGGTTGCATCGGCATCGCTTCGGCGCCCCGTCGCGAACACCTTGAAGCCCCTTCCAAGCGCTGTCTCAATGACGGACGAGGGCTTCGCAGACAAATCGACGACCTTGCGAAAGATTCTCTTGGATGAAGATTCGGAAGTGGTCGTGTTCTTCGAAGCGCTGCCGGAAGAAGCCGCAGGCGACGAGGCCCGGAGGGATCGCAAGGATTTCACGACAACATCAAGCGCGACTGGCAACGCGTATCCGTACTCAAATACCTTGGCCTCGGCATCAACGAATCCGGCAAGCCGCAAGCACTGTGCAAGCGATGCCTCATTGAAGCGAAAGAAGTGATGCGGCGGAAAATCCGATTTCATCTGATTCACCAGGATGCGATGTCGATTCGGCACGGTGACCGTAATCAAACCGTTTGGCTTCAACAGAGAGCGCAAACGCGTCAACACAGGCAAGGGGTCGGCCAGATGCTCAATCACATCAAACGCGGTGATGTGGTCAAACTCCAAACCTGTATTCGTCTCGACGAACGTTTCGATCGACTGGCAGAATACGTTTTGCAAACCTCGCTCCCGCGCGCGATCAATGCTGATTGGGTCGAAGTCGATTCCCCACCCCTCGTAACCACGTCGGATCGCTTGCTCAAGAAAATGGCCGGAGCCGCATCCCATGTCGAGTATCCGGCCGGGAGTCGCGCCGGAATAACGGTTCCAGAAGAATCGAAAGCGGGCATCTTTCTCCGCGGGATTGCCGCCAGCGTGAATCGCCTTGTAAAGCGACATGCCCTCGTTTGCATAGTATTCAGAGTCCCCTCCGACACGAGGGTCCCAGAACTGCACATCACAGGCGAGACAGTGATACAGTTCGTATCGTTGTCTCCCAGCCTCGTGAGAGCCAACACGCGTTCTCGCGATTTTTCCGCACAGTGGACAGGACGTCTGAAGCTCTCCGCTCGATTCTAGCTGCGCTTTTTGCATGGTCAGGTCCGACTCTAAAGTGCTTCGAATACGGCTTCGTACTGCGAGGCCACGATGGCGGAGCCAAAATCAGCCGAGCGCACCCTCGCAGCTTTCCCCAGCTTCACCCGCAGCTCGTCGTCGCCGGCAAGGCGTATCACGGCATCCGCGATGGCCGCAGGGTCGCTCACCGGCACCAGCAATCCGCTCTTGCCGTCATCCACGATCTCGTCGGGGCCAAATGGGCATCGCGTTGAAATGACGGCGGTTCCGCAGGCCATCGCCTCGACCAGCACCATGCCAAGGCCCTCGAACACCGATGAGAGAACGAAGGCATCGGCTTTCGCCATATGCTCGAAGGGATTGTTCACAAAACCGGGCATCTGTACGACATCCTGCAGACCCAGCTCGCGCACCCGTGCCTCGAACTTGGGGCGCAGCGGTCCCTCTCCGAGAATCGTCAACGTCACCGGCGTCTTCGCCCGGACAAGCGGGATCGCATCCAGCAAGTACTCGAAGCCCTTCTGGGGGACCAGCCTGCCGCAGGCGATGAGCCGAAACGGCTCCCCATCCGCGCGCTTGCCAACCGGGCCTGGTTGGATGGCATCCATGCGTGAATCCAGACACGCGTTGTAGATGACCTTCGTTCGGCCTTTCAGGCTCGGAACGAGCGTGGTCAAGTCACCATCGACGCCTTTCGAGATCGACACCACCTGGGTCGCACGAGGAAAGACAGCCTTGATGAGCGGCAGCATCACGCCACTGGCAACTCGCCCGGTAAGTCCATGCACGATCGTGGGAGGCGCCTGAACCGTGAGGACGGTCTTCGCGCCTGAAAAGGACGCGATTGCGGCGGTCACCGCCACGATATTCGTATCGTCGTTGCCGGTGCAGACGATGTCTGGCCTGCGCTGGCGAAGCAAGGCCGTCAGGCTCGGAACGGCGAACAGTTTTCGGATCGTCCCGGACTTCACCCGGACGACCTCCGAAACCGGGTGCACGGGAATATCGGGCGCCAACAGCTTCTCGTAGGATCCACCCTTGAAGACCACGGCGAACTCCGGTGCGAAACGGCCGCGATCCAGCGCATTCGCAACACGGACAAGGTGCATCTCGGCGCCTCCTCCGTCGAGTCGACTGAGGAAAAAAAGTATCTTCTTCGGTTTTCCGGTCATCATCTACCCAGCCGTCGCACCATCATTGGATTCCTGCGCCGAGTAGTACTTGTAGTTGTAGTACTTGTAGTACCCAAACGAGCGGCTGCGGTCGAGATCGACGTCGTTCAAGATGACGCCAACAATCGTGGTGCGAACCGCATCGAGGTGGCGCTTGGCTCGAGACAGCGCGTCGCGATGGGTCTTACCGGCGCGCGCGACCAGCAGCGTTCCATCGACGACCCGTGACAGGATCGCCGCATCGGTCACCGCCAACAGCGGCGGCGAGTCAAAGATCAGGCGATCGTACTTCTCTGCCAACATGTGTACGACCTGCTTGAACCGGTCGGATTGCAAGAGCTCCGATGGATTCGGCGGAAGTGGGCCGCAGGGCAAGACGAAGAGATTTGGTATGTCGGTCGCGACCACCAGATCCTCCAGCTTTGCATTGCCCAGGATAAGGTTCGAGATCCCCTTGTCGTTGCCGACAGCGACGATCTTGTGAACGCGAGGCCGACGCATGTCGGTGTCGATGATCAACGTACGATGGCCACCCTGCGCCATGACGACGCCCACGTTGACGCTGGTCATGGTCTTGCCTTCCATCGGATTGGACGACGTGACCACAAAGGTCTTGAGTGGACGATCCGGAGAGCTGAAAAGGATGTTCGTGCGAACCACGCGACAGCTCTCGGCTGCGGTCGAGTTCGCGTTTTTCACGATGAACAGCTCGCTCGCCTTGGACGGCCGTTCGTTGTCGAGGCCGCGAATCGAAGGCACGAAACCCAGGAAGGGAACGCCGAGCGTCGACTCGATGTCCTCCTGGGTCATGATGGTGCGATCCATCATCTCGAGACCGAAGGCGTACCCAAGGCCGAGGAGCAACGCCAGCGCAATGCCTAAGGCGACCACAAGCTTCAAGTTGGGCTCGACGGGAAGCGTGGGCGCAAGCGCCGTGTCGAGGATGCGGATGTTGTTCGCCTCGTTTTGAGCCTGCAAACCGCTCTCGTTGAACCGCTTGATGAGCGTGTTGTAGACCTCGGTGGCATCGTGTGCTTCGCGCACAAGACGCTTGTAGTCCACCTCAAGCTTGTTCAACTGCATCGCCTCGGCCGTCAGCTTCGAAAGCTCCGTGTTGTAGCGTTTCTCTGCGTTGCCAAGGCCCTGCGACTGCACGTCCATGAACGTCAGGATGCCCTCGGCCTGCCGATCCAGATCTCGCTTGTATCGCTCAATCCGGGCCGTCGTCGCCGCGACCTCTGGATGTTTGTCGCCGTATCGCTGACTCAACTCGACCAGCTTGCGCTTGGCTTCCAGATACTCCTTGCGCAATTCAACGAGCGGCACCGAGTCCGTATCGGCGCCAGCGTTCTCGACGTTCTCTGCCGTGAGCACGCCGGTCATCGCGCCGCGACGGGTCTCAACGTCGATTCGCTTCTTGCGCGCATCGGTGAGGGCGCTCGAAAACTCCTGCAGCTGCGTGGTCAGCAGGTTCTGTTTGTCCTCGAGCGAGGTGGAAAGAATGTTGTGCTCAAGGCGGAACTTGTAGAGCGCCGTTTCAGAATCGCGCAGCGACTTCCGCGCCTGGTCGAGCTGTTCCGCCACCCATCGCGTCGCCCCCTGCGTCACATCCACGCGATCGCGCACGTTTTGTTCGGTATAGACCTCCGCCAGCTGGTTCGCGAGCTGAGCGGCGAGGGAGGGATCCTTGTCCCTGATGCCGATGCTGACAATACGACTGTCCTTGACGGGCACGACCCTGATCGCGGCGCGAAGGCGTCCGGCAGCCTTTGCGATCTTGGCCCGATCATCAAGGTTCTGACCGGAAGGCCCCAGCATCCGGGGATCGTTTTGGAGACTGAAGCGCTCGACGACCCGTTCGCTCAACGAGCGGCTTTGAATGATGCGAAACTGCGTATTGTAATAATAGGTACTGTTGGCCAGCGAGCCCGCCGCACCCAGCTCCACCACGTCGGTCATCCCCGAAAGGACCTTGGGTGCCTGCGGGTCGATGATGACGGAAACCTGGGCCTCGTACACCTTGGGCCGCGTCGCGCCGTAGGCCACAACGGCAGCCAGGGTCGCCGTCGAGATGGCCATCGTCGACCATTTGCGTTTGACAACCACCCGGACGTGTCTGAACACATCGCTATTTGGGGCTTCCGACGGATTGCCAGGATTGTCTATTTCAGGCGCCAAAACGCCGCGGAGTTTAGCACGCGCATTTCTCTGCTGACGGACGCGAACCTTTGTTGTACGCTCACGCCCTGGCGCAATGCAGCAATCACCTGCAGCCCCCTCTTCCTCGGACGAATCGTTTGATTCGGGCGTCATGCCCGCACAGGCGAGGCCACCGATCTCGCCCCGTGTTCGCGAGTGGGTTCGCTCGGGCGACCGGCTCGCGACCCTGATTATCTTGTTCCTCGTCGCGGCGAGCCCCCTTGCGATAGGGACCGTTCACCCGCAGACCCGGGCGATCGCGTTTTCGCTCTGTGGACTGGTCCTGTTGCTGGTGCTCACCGGTCGATGGCTCAGGCACAAGCGCGTTGTCATTCCCGTCTTTGCCTGGTTGCTCGGGACCCTGTGCGTCGGGGCCCTGGTGCAGCTTCTGCCCTTGCCCGCAGGTCTGTTGAAGGCACTGTCGCCGGCCGGCGACAATATTTTCCAGCTTGCCGCAGACACCCAAAATTATCCCGCCCGACCGTTGAGTCTGGATACGCCCGCAACGGTCAGCGAGCTCAGCAAGCTGGGCGCCTACCTTGCCTTCTTCCTCGCCGTGACGATCCACGTACGCCGTCCCACCCGAAGCGCATGGTTGCTGCGGGCCCTGGTCGTGACAGCACTGGGCGTTGCCGTCATCGGGGTTCTGCAGGCCGTCTTTGACACCGATCGCATCCTGTTCTTCTATCGACCGGTCCGTGGGTTCGGCACCTGGGTTCGTGGTACGTTTGTGAACCCCAATCACTTCGGCGCGTTGATGTGCGTCGCTGCCCCGGTTGCGCTGAACCTGGTGTTTCAGGCGCGGTCTCGACGCTCGACGGCGCTGTGGTTGACCGCCTGCCTGCTGCTCAACATCGCCACCGTGACATCGCTTTCGAGGGCGGCGATCGGCGCGCTCGCGCTCGCGGAGATAGGCCTTGGCGTCACTTTTCTCGTGGTTCGCGGCCGGAACTCGGTGTCCATCGGCAAGACATTGGGCGCGATCGCCTTTCTGGTGACCGGGCTGTTGGTCTCGATCCTTGTCACCCAGGAGCGCATTGACGCACTCGATTTTTCGTTCTCTGCGGAGCGCGAGGATCCGCAATCCAAACAGTTCGCGTGGCGGAACAGCATCCCCTTGATTCGCGACTTCGCCTGGACCGGAACCGGTCGCGGTGCCTTCGAGGCCGCATTCGGTCGGTACAACAGCGAAGGTGGAAAGGTGACGTATCCCTGGATCGAAAACACGCCCCTGCAGATCGTCATCGACTTCGGACTTCCCGTGGCAACCCTTGCCTTCGTTCTTTTCGTGCTCTCGCTGTGGTCCGCCCTGAAGGTGGTGCGGCGACAGCCCGAGCTCCTCGGCGCGCTCGGAGGCCTCGTCGCCTGGTCGTTGCATGATTTGGCTGATTTTTCCTTCGAGATCCCGGGCGTGATGTTACCCGCGCTGGCCCTTGCGGGCGTGCTCTTCGCCGCGACCCGACAGGGTAAAAGCAGCTTCACTGTATCACCTCGACGCATCACCTGGCTGTGGCCGGCCGCGGTGCTCCCACTGGCGCTCGTCGTTCCTGTTCTCCAGCAAGAGAAGGTCGACACCGAGCTTACGGCAATGATGAGGTCGAAGGACTCGCCTGAGCAGCTCGAGAAGCGCGCACGGGCGTTGCTCGCGCTTCACCCTGCGGACTACGCCATTCCTCTTGTGACCGGTGAGCAGCTCGTGAATGTGGTGCACCCGCGTGCGATGTCGTGGATCAACCACGCCATGTACCTGAGCCCGAACCACTCACGTCCGCATCTCCTGGCGGGTCTCTATTTGGCGCGGATCCAACGCCGCCGACAGTCGCTGCTGGAGTTTCGAGCGGCCGCCGCGAACAATTCGACGCCCCATCTCGAGATCTGGCCGCTCGCGCTCGAACTTTTTCCAAACATTGACGACCTGCGGTACATCGTTGGCGACGATGTGGCGCTCGCCAACAGCTTCTCCAAGTTCCTCGGGAACCACAACCAACGAACGCTCGCCAGAGGGCTAACGCAACACGCGCTGTCCGTGAGTCCCAACAACATCCGAGCCATGCAAGACTATTTGTACCACGAACTTGGAAACAAGCTGGCTCCCGAGGGCATGGGCGTCCTGAAGAAGTTGTTGTCTCTGGACCAGACGGACAGGACGCTCGAGCTCGCAGCGCGATCACACGTCGCAAGCGGTTCGCCTCTGGACGCGGCCTCCTTGCTCGAGCGCATTCAGGCGCGCAACGAGAACCTGCTCGAGTTGCGGTGCGATACCGCGATGGCCCTCGCACGCGCGGGCAATACAGACAGGGCGCGACGCCTGATGGGGCTGACCCAGGCGTGGGTCCTTTCGCCTGCGCTTCGCGCGCGGACCCACGACGTCCTCTCACAAATTGAAACGATCGAAGGCAACACCCATCGCGCCGCCTGGGAAGCGGAGCGACGCGACGAATTGAGAGGGAAGCGTCCGTGAAGAAAGCCATGTTCTTCGTCGAGGTCCCCCACAGGGTGGGTGGCGCCCAGCGCAGCCTGCTGGCCGCGATACGCGAGCTACCCACCAGGGGATGGCAACCGCTCGCTGTATTTCCAGGCGAGGGCGAGTGTGTTCGAATGTTTCGCGAAGCAGGGATCGAAACCGTTGTCGAACCGGCACCGGAACGCGCCCTGGTCTTCAACAAGGGACTGCTCAAGATCACGCCCCGTGAAAAACTGGCGATCCTGGCAAACGATCTGGTCCCATACTGCCGAGCACTTGCCCGAAAAATTGCAGACTGGAACATCGACGCCGTTCACTTCAACACGATTCGCGGCATCCTCGTGGCCGGCCTCGCCGCAAGGCTGGCGGCACGGCCTACCGTACTACACTTCCGGGGTTTCATTCCGTTTCGGGGGGCGTACTGGTGGTCATCGCTCGCCATGGCCGATCGCATCGTGCTCGTCTCGAACGCCATGCGCGAGTTCTTTCCGGCGGTTGTTTCCGAAAAAATTCGCGTTGTGTACAACGGCGTCAAGGTTGGCAAGACACTTGAACGGCAAGAGGCCCGGGCACAACTTGCCCGCCGCATCGGCAAGACACCTGAGCTTCTTGGCCAGAGCCCCTTGTTTCTCTCGCTGTCCTCACCGGTCCCTCTCAAGGGGCTTCACCACTTGCTGTCGGCCGTGAGCATCGCCCGGAGCCAGGGGGTCAAGGCCGAGTTCGTGCTCGCCGGCGCGCCCGAGGAGTCCGAATATTACGCCTGGTTGCTGCAACGACGTGACGAGCTGGGACTTACG
>Ga0169931_10003644_pt1 | contig 24319 bp, 27 predicted proteins | sample Kivu_15m_20L_FD_129675 | JGI IMG/M metagenome (GOLD analysis project Ga0169931, IMG submission 129675) | Freshwater microbial communities from Lake Kivu, Western Province, Rwanda to study Microbial Dark Matter (Phase II) - Kivu_15m_20L... | ecosystem: Environmental > Aquatic > Freshwater > Lake...
CTTCGTCCAGCATTTCAAAACACCATAGGTGCAAGAAGTAACTAGTTGAAAGAGGAATTCCTCGTTTTAACGGTAGTTAGTGAATTGTAAAGCTACAGGAAAATCCTCTTCTTTTAAGCTTTGGATTACAGCTTGTAAGTCATCCTTGGCTTTGGCTGTAACCCTTACTGCATCCCCTTGAATAGAAGCCTGTACCTTCTTAAAATTGTCACGAATTAGTTTAGATATTTGTTTAGCAATATCCTGATTAATGCCCTTTTTCAGGGTAATTTCTTGACGGACACGATTACCGCTAGCAGACTCAACCTGACCAAAATCAAAGATCTTTTGTGATAGATTACGTTTAGCAGCCTTTTCCCGCAGTATACCATGCACTGACTCCAAAGTCATATTGCTGTCAGTATTAATAGTAATAGTTTTTTCCCCCAACTCCACGGTGGTTTGGGTATCTTTGAGATCATAACGGCTTTTGATGTCTCGTATCACCTGATCAACCGCATTGACCAATTCTTGACGGTCAAAATCGCTGACAATATCGAAAGAAAAACTAGATGCCATAGGAAAAATATAATACCTTTAGTGTTATCTTAAATGAATAATGATGAATACTGAGTAATCATAGTTATTACCCAGTACTCACTGGTAATTAGTCATTCGTATCAGTAGGCGTTTTGGCCCTACTCCACCCCTTGTAAGTGGTTGGGGCCATGATCTCATTTTAATCGAAATAGAACAAGGTTACCACTTTTCTTTGTTCTTCCGCTTCTTTACAAGTTTCCAAGAGAGTACGACTATCATGGAAGGCGAAGCACACCAATTGCTGACAGCGAGAAACAATTTCTCTATTGCACAACTGGCTAGCCTCACTCAGGGAAAGATTATCATTACTAGGATTTTCTACTAGATGCATCACCTGCTCTAGTTGTTGGCGGGATTCAGAGGGTTGGCGTTCCAAACTTTGGGGTAGAATTACCGTCAGTAAATTCGGATCCGCACGAGTCGCACCTCTGATAGCAGCGGAGTTAGTACCTGTAGCACCGGAAGTAATAATGCGATTGCCCGACAAAACCAGGGCATAAGTCATCATTTCAATAAGATTTTGATGAGTAATTGGTACGTGACGGGAACCTAACAGAGCGATTCTTTTGGAACCAGTTTGTTGGATTGTCGCCAGTTCCTGTGCTAAAGTATCCAGGTTAATCAGTTCTGTTGACTGGCTCAAAGATAGAGATTATCGGATTAAACAACCCAAATATTGTACCAAATGGCCTGCAGGTAATCGGCCAAATGAAGTTACAGATTTCTATCTTTTTTCTTAATTTCCTAGTTGTGACAAGAGACGGTCAGTATCGAAGTGTTCAGACATTAGTTGATTTATGCACTCCACTTTAAGAGGTTCATGGAACCGAACATGACCAAAGGCTCGATCAACGATCTCTACTGTAGTTAGGGTGTCAAGATCCACTGATAAAATAGGAATTTCCAGTTCTTCGGCCCGGTGCAGAATGAAAGGGGGAGGAGGTAATTGTCCTGTGAGGATTAGACATTGAGTAGATGTTTCTAAAGCTGCTTGTTGAATTTCTACCCGATCTCCTCCGGTAACCACTGCCTTGTTACGACGTTTGCGGAAATATTTAACTGCGGCGTTAACATTCATGGCCCCAATAGCCAGACTTTCCACTAATAAATCTAAACGATCTTCACGACATAAAATATCAGCTTTCAATTGTTTGACTAGCTCTCCTACACTAACGCTACGGAGTAGGGCGTTTTTTGGCAGTATGGCTAATACAGGAATTCCCCGTTCTTCTAAAAATGGGCGCAGGAGATCATTGGCAGTGTTCAACTGTTCTGGGGGGACTTCATTAATTATTACACCAAGCAAGCGAGGCGTGATTCCTTCTAATCTAGAACCTATAATTGTTGTGCTGATAAAATTGTCTCCACTGAGAGGAGAGACTGGTAACGGTGGACTAAAATTACACCACCATCTAAGATATTAGCAACTTCTGGTAAGGATAAACCAAATAAATTTCCCTCGTTCAAATTACCTGGCCCTTCCAAGAGCATCAAATCTCCCCGTGGGACTTGTAAATAATGCTCTACCAGTAGTTCCTGGTAATTAGTTTTATCCTCACCCCTTAATCGTTTTTGCACACTAACCTCATTTAAGCCCAACAGGGTCGGTGCAACCAGATTTTCACCCAGTTTCAAGCTTTCGATCATAAATTGCACATCTTCTTCCATCGGATTGATCTTGGGATTGAATGCACTATTACCCAGCGGTTTGCCATAGGCTATATCTAATCCCTTTTGTCTTAGTTGGTAAGATAACCCCAGCAGGGTTGCAGATTTGCCGCTGTAAGCCTCTATTGAGCCAATTAGCAAATACTTAAAATTTTTAACAGATGTTGCCACGCCCTGCGCTCCTAATTTGAACTGTCCGATATTTTTATCGGGTTTGCCTACTCCACAAGTAATCTCGGTAGAGCTTACCGTTTGCTCTGAAATTAAAGCTATAATTTCCAAAAACCATTATTCCGGACACAGGAGTTTACGGTAAAAGGCTTTGGAAAAATCAACAATTCTATTTCTCTTATAATTTTCTATGACTTGAATTAGAAAGTCTACAAATTCAAAGCCAGTCATAGTTACTTCATAGGCAAACTCCCCAGGAGCATGAAAGTGTACACTACAACAAGTTAAATCCGTAGGTAGGGTACTAATATTCCATTTGGCCGTGAAGGGAATATTGTCACTACCTTCTATTTTCCGCTCCCCATCAATACAACCCTTTTGATAGAGGGTGATAGCCCAGGGTAATAAATTACGCTTATTACCCTGAATATATGGCAAGTAAGCATTGATTTCGTGTGTAGCAGCGGGCGATATTTGATCCATAGACAATTGAATAGATTAAGAAATAAACTAAGAAATTATTGTGGTTGATGGCTAACCACTAAAACTTAATGCCTGACCGCGAATCTGTGGGTTTACTTTCCCTTGGGCATAGACAATTTGACCACCTACTATGGTTTGTACGGGCCAACCCGTTAAGTTCCAACCCTCAAATGGACTCCAACCACATTTGCTTAATAACTCTTCCCTTTTTACAGGTTTATAATTATTTAAGTCCACTAAAACCAAATCCGCATCGTAACCAGGGGTAATTTCTCCCTTATGGGGAATTCCATATCCCACAGCTACTGCTTTAGACATCCAATTTGCTACCTGGGAGACAGTACATTTACCGTCCATTGCTGCCGTTAACATTAATGGAAGAGAAGTCTCTACACCTGGCATACCCGAAGGTGTGTTAGGGTAAACCTGGGCTTTCTCTTCTAGGGTGTGGGGAGCATGATCTGTGGCAATGAAATCAATTACACCATCTCGCAAAGCCTGCCATAGCACTTGATTATCCTCGGGCGATCGCAAGGGAGGATTCATTTGTGCTAGGGTGCCTATGGTGCTATAAGCCTCAGTATTTAACAACAGGTGTTGTGGCGTGACCTCTGCCGTTACCCAGCTAGGTTTGTACTGACGCAGTAATTCTGCTTCCACTCCTGTAGATAAGTGTAAAATATGTAGACGTCTATGATACTTTTGAGAAAGTTTTAGTGCTAACTGGGTTGCATTTAAAGCAGCCTGGGAGTCTTGAATTTGAGAGTGAATGGCTGGGTCGTGAATACCGGCAAATTGTTGACGACGTTGACGAATTCTGGACTGGTCTTCAGCGTGAACAGCTATTAAGCGACTACCCTGGGAAAATATTCTGTCTAGAATGGCTTCTTCATCAATTAATAGGTCACCATGCATAGAACCCATAAAAATTTTAATTCCCGGTGTGGGATTAACCGTCAGTAACTCTGTTAAGTTATCTGCTGTTGCTCCAATAAAAAAGCCATAATTAACCAAAGACTTTTGAGATGCCCTATGAAGTTTGTCGTCTAAAGCTGACTGATTAGTAGTTAAAGGTTTTGTATTTGGCATTTCCAAAAAGGAAGTGACACCACCTTTAGCACAAGCACAACTGGCAGTAAATAGGTCTTCCTTATATTCTAAACCGGGTTCACGGAAATGCACTTGGGGATCAATTACCCCGGGAAGTAAAGTTAATCCTTGAGCATCTATTTCCACAACAGAAGTGTCAGCACATATATTTGAACTTACCTGTACTATTTTGTTGTTTTGGGTTAGCACATCTCCAGTTATAAAATCACCATTGGGTAGCAGCACACGGGCTTGACGAATCAATAAACTAGGATAATTGGACATGTTAGTATTAATATATAAAACTAAAACAAATTTGATTACGGTAATTTAACTTAGTTCATTCTAGCAGAAAATGGGCAGGCAAGTTGAGATTTGTATATACAGCCTCTTATATAGCCTTTTAGCTAGGGCTATACTTAGATTTTATTGTATACAGGGTAAATTTTCTGACTAATGTCTACTTATTAACAACTGGGAATATTATGTCAGAATAGGTTTAGGGCCTGTTCCAGTCAGTTGGTCAACAACATTTTCCGATTTCTGGTCAATGGTTCCCAATGCCAAACCTAGTAATTTCATGCAAAATCAAGTGTCCGAGCAAAACTCCGGTGAAAAAAAGAATAATTCCTGGATTAAGGAAGTTGTTAGAACGTTAGCGCTGAGCGGTATATTAGCTTTAGGCGTTCGTACCCTAGTGGCTGAAGCGCGGTGGATACCCACAGGATCAATGGAACCCACACTCCATGGTGTACAAGATCAATGGCAAGCGGATAAGATTATTGTGGATAAGGTGAAATATAAATTTTCTCCTCCTGAACGGGGGGATATTGTTGTATTTTCCCCCACAGATGAACTACAAAAGGAACAATTCCATGATGCCTTCATCAAGCGCATTATTGGTCTACCGGGTGAAAGGGTAGAATTAAAGAATGGCAAAGTCTATATTAACAATAAATCTCTGGCCGAAGAAAAATATTTATTTCCCACCGTGCGCACAGGTATTGATGTGTGTACAACCACTTCGCAACGTCCCTTTTTGTCCCAACCACAAACCATACCACCCGACTCCTATTTAGTTTTAGGTGATAATCGTCCCAGCAGTTATGATGGACGTTGTTGGGGACTTGTGCCAAGAGAAAAAATTATTGGACGTGCCGTGATTCGTTTCTGGCCTTTGAACAAGATTGGTGGTATTGACTCACCTCCCCTATACCCGACCCAAAAATGACCAGTTTCTCACCCTGGCTCGAATGAACGAACTATTAGCTCCCTTACAATCCCTTAAACAAAGTAACTGGTTCAAACTGATTTGTGGTGCCAGTTTCCAACATTTACCATCAGTTAGGAGTTTAACCTTGGCTTACACCCTAGCAGGTGCAGACTGTATAGATGTTGCTGCTGATCCGGCTGTAATTGATGTGGTTAAGCAGGCCCTTTCAGTTGCTAAAACCCTTGTAAAAGAAACACAAGCAAAAGGATTTAACTGGCAAGGGAACTTACCCTTATTAATGGTTAGTCTCAACGACGGTGAAGATCCACACTTTAGAAAAGCTAAATTCAATCCTAGAGACTGTCCAGACAATTGTTCCAAACCTTGTGAGAAAATATGTCCTGCTCAGGCTATAGTATTTAATAGTCAAATTAACAATCAAAAAGATAGTTCTTCAGGAATTATTGCAGAAAAATGTTACGGGTGTGGACGTTGTGTCCCCATTTGTCCTTATGGGATAATTGACACAGTCTCTCATTTATCACCTCTAGGAGCAATTCTACCCTTGATCATGTCCACGGGAATAGATGCCATTGAAATTCATACAAAAGTGGGACGTTTGCCAGAGTTTGAGGACTTGTGGTCGAAAATAGCCCCCTGGGCAAATAAATTAAAGTTATTAGCCATCAGTTGCAATGATGGAGAGGGTTTAATTGACTACTTAAAATCAGTTTATAATCTGATAGTACCTCTTCCACAAGTTTTAATTTGGCAGACAGATGGCAGATCTATGAGTGGGGATATAGGGGATGGTACTACCATAGCCGCGATAAAATTAGGACAAAAAGTTTTAGCAGCAAACTTACCGGGACATGTGCAGTTGGCAGGCGGTACTAATAACTACACCGCTTCCAAATTAAAAACCCTGGGGATATTAGGGAATGGAAAATTAGAGAATTCCCCGGGTCAACTTGCGGGTGTTGCTTATGGAAGCTATGCCCGGGTATTGCTGTCACCAGTGATTGACCAGTTAGAAAGTTGGGAGGTAAACACCAGTTTAAGAAAAAGTCAACGGCTAGAGGATGAACCAGAACTGCTCTGGCAAGCAGTAAAACTTGCCAGCTCTCTGGTATCTCAAATCAAGTCACAGTCAGATCTCTAATAGCTCATTTGTTATCTCTAAAAACGTCACCACCATAGAAAGCATGACGATTACAGACCTGCAAAAGTTACTGGAAATTTTACCCCAAGACCTGGAAAAACAGCTGCAAGATCATCCCCAAAGGGATAATTTAGTAGAAGTGGTGTTGGATTTAGGGCGTCTCCCAGAAGCTCGGTTTCCGGGTACTGCTGAGTATTTAAGTCAGTCCCCCGTTACCCAGTCCCAAATAGATGATTGTATTCAACGAGTAGGAAATTTTGGCGGAGATAATCGAGCTGGTATCGAGCAAACTTTACATCGTATCAGTGCCATACGCAACCGCAATGGTAAAATTATTGGCTTAACTTGCCGTGTAGGTCGAGCCATATTTGGTACTATTGGGATGATCCGAGATTTAGTAGAAACGGGTAAATCAATCCTCATGCTAGGTCGTCCAGGGGTTGGTAAAACAACAGCTTTGCGGGAAATTGCCCGTGTATTAGCCGATGATCTGCATAAGAGAGTAATTATTATTGACACTTCCAATGAAATTGCTGGAGATGGTGACATAGCCCATCCAGCCATTGGTCGCGCTCGAAGAATGCAGGTAGCTAGACCGGAATTACAACATCAGGTAATGATTGAGGCTGTGGAAAACCACATGCCAGAGGTGATAATTATAGATGAGATTGGTACGGAGTTGGAGGCTCTAGCATCACGGACAATTGCGGAGAGAGGGGTACAATTAGTGGGTACTGCTCACGGAAATCAAATTGAGAACCTAATTAAAAACCCGACTCTTTCGGATTTGGTGGGTGGTATTCAAGCAGTAACTCTAGGAGATGACGAAGCTAGAAGACGTAGATCCCAAAAAACCGTACTGGAAAGGAAGGCGCCCCCTACCTTTGAAATTGCTGTGGAAATGTTAGAGCGGGAGCGTTGGGTGGTACACGAAAGCGTGGCTGATACGGTTGATGCTTTATTAAGAGGACGCCAACCCAATCCTCAAACGCGAACGGTGGACGAACAGGGGAAAGTTTCCATTGCTCGACCATTAACACTGGTGAATGGTTATGGAAGTGGTTTAGCAAGTGAAGAAGAGTCTTTACCCATCAAACAGGTAAATGGTTGGCGTGCTTCTGGTCATATGGTAGCTTTACCCCCTTTGTCTCCGGAGAGAGAACGGGGAACATCCAGTGAGTTTGACCGGTTGTTGGATGAGTCTTTTGACCAGGGTGACAGTTTTAACCTAGGTAAAATTAGATCAGCAGGTCCAAATGGGGAAGATTTACCTTTGCATGTTTATCCTTATGGAGTGAGTCGTCATCAGTTGGAACATGTAATTGAGGTGTTGAAGTTGCCTGTTGCTTTAACAAAGGATATTGATGGAGCGGATGCAATTTTAGCTTTGCGCTCCCATGTTAAAAATCAGGTAAAACTCAGGCAATTAGCTAAGTCTCGTCATTTACCCATACATGTGATTAAATCCAGTGCTATTCCCCAAATTAGTCGTGGGTTGAGAAGATTATTGAATATGGATGATCTGGATTTGGGAGAAGATTGTGAGTTGCAACTATTATTGCATGAGGGTAGTGATGATGAAATTGACGCTTTAGAGGAGGCGAGATTAGCAGTTGAACAAATTGTCATTCCCAAGGGTCAACCAGTAGAGTTGTTACCTCGTTCTGCCCATGTGCGTAAGATGCAGCATGAGTTAGTGGAGCATTATCGATTGAAGTCCCATAGTTTTGGGGAGGAACCAAATAGGAGGTTGAGGATTTATCCAGCTTAGCTTAGGGGGGAGTAGGGGAGAGGGGACACTAACCCGCAGTTTACGTGGGAGTGTCCATAAATGTCTAGAAATAAACGAACAGTAACTACCCATCTTTGATTGCTACCGATGCTTTAAAGGTTTAGGTTTTGATAGTTTGTCTTTAGAGCGATATCGTCAGGATTTATTAGCAGAATTTAATCGTGACAAAGAGAAATATCACCAAATGCCAAAGGGTGTATATACAGGATTTACAGCGGAGCGGAAATCTAGTGTTTATTATGACTTGAATGATGGTATAATTGCTCTATTAGGGTATCCCGCGAAACCAGTTAAGAAATTGGATCACCAATACCAGGTGTTTGATTTAATTTACATTGATAAATCAGGTAAATTAATCTTAAAAAATCAAAAAGAAGTTTTAGATTTGCTAACCTTGTATAGAGACAACGAGCGATTCGTTCCCGATGCAATTGATCGTGGTGAACCAGTGGAAGTTACAAATTTGGTGAACGCGCTTAAAAATTGGTTAACCAGTCAAGCAGTGCAAGAAGAGGAAATGGAAGATGGTTCTGTCAAAAAGAGGATGGGTAATGAAACAATAGAAATTCTCCAAGGGTTAAAGAGAGGTAATAGAGCTTCCATAGGTAGGATTAAGCAAAATACTACAGTTGATGATAAGTATCAGCTAAACAATTTTGATTTAATTACCTGGTTTTTAGTGACGGTATAGAATTATGAAACTAAATGTATTTGATGAAATAGATTTTTTACCTGCTTTAAAGGCTTTTTTCCGTGGTTTAAATGTACCCATTAATTACGTAGATGATAAACCAACTTCAGTAGAAAAAATATTAGAGAATACTTATAAAGGAAATGAATCTTTTGGGTTAATTAATGATGTTTATTTTCTTGGGTTAGTTGATGATGCGACTTTTAGAGGGAATAAAAGTTTAGAGATTGATCAGATTAAATCGGATTATGATGGCATCTTGATTTTTGGAGTAACTTTGGGTAATCGCCAAAATGGTTTATTACCAACGCGATCGCAGTTAGCAGAAATATCACGGGCTTTTAATCGAGAGTTTTTTTATACACCTGTAGTGGTGGTGTTTAGGTATGACAAATATCTAGCCTTTGCCAATACAGAAAGATTAAAATATAAGGATAATCGTGAAGGTGAGAAAGCGGGAAAAGTAACACTATTAAGGGATATTGATATTAGACAACCACATTCAGGACATGAGCGTATTTTAGCAGAGTTAGCAATTCATAAACAAGGTAAAGATCGGGTAGATTCTTTTTAATGATCAGAATTTACGGCGTGATGAGGTAATACAGAAAGAGCAAGAGTTAAAAGAGATACGCAAAAAGCACTTCACCGCCCGGTCTAAGGCGACTAAAGATAAATATCGTGAACGGGATCAGGAATTGCGAAATGAAATTAGGGACTTGTTAAAGGATGTTGGCTTGGATGGAGCGTTGGCGGATAGTTTAGCTCAGTTGTTCGTAATATTGAGGGTAAATTATGAGGATCAAAAAAATTGAAATTAAAAACTTTCGTGGTTTCAATGGAGTTCATCCCATTGAGCTACATGATGTCGGGAAAAATGCCATTATTTATGGTGAAAATGGTAGTGGAAAATCGTCACTATTTCTCGCTCTTAAATATTTTCTCAGTGCCCATAAAAGACAACTAAATATTAGAGACAAGCCCAATTATAACATCTTTGCTGACCAAAAAGATGATGATGATACTTATTATATCAAGCTAACCCTCAACAATGATAATACACCTTATGAATGGACAGAAACTAAGATTCCTCAATCACCTGAAATACTAGCTGGCTACAAATATAGTGGGTTCTTGGAATATAGAGACATTTTAGCAACCCATTATCTAAAACCTAGTGAAAAACAAGTCAACTCTCGTACTGTATCAATATACCGTCGAGAAGTTCAGTACGCGATCGCAGTTGTGAAGAAGCTACAGGATAGACTACAGTGGATAGAGTTCATACATATTATGATGATCGCCCTAACTACGAATTACGATAATCACCCTTCCCCCTGGACTAATAGCTTCTTCCTTACTAATCCTCTCACCCATGGGTGGGGGACGGCGATCGAAAATCACTTGTCAGTCTAAATGGGTATCTTGACGTTGAATTAGGACTTCTTTGGCTTTGTTAATGACTTCCTGGTAATAGGTTGGGTAATTCTAATGATATTGAGTTAAATCATTTTCAAAAAATAACTCCATGCGATCGCCCCGGAATCGAGTTACCCCATATTCAATTACATTACCACCTTGATCCACATTCACAGACTCAGCCAACAGAATAGGTTGATTATCGGAGAGTTGCAACAAAATGGCATCTTGCGGTTGCACTAACCGAGCAGAAACAGCTGTACTGCGTCGAATATGGTCACATCCATACACCTGATACAAAAACCTTGATATGGATTTCTCTGTCTCTAAAATCTGAAGATGGCTGGGTTCAAAAAAGTCTGGGAACCTTTTTAACGGAAAATATCCACTAGACACACTAATCGGTTCCTCATTAGCAAAACCTAAACGTTCAACCAACGCAACCTTCTCCCCACAATCAATTTCTAACCCTTTAGATATTGCCAGATCCGCTGATATCTCTAAAATACGTAATAAATCAAACTGAGCTTGCCAACCCTGCGATTTAAGAGTCTGAGTATAACGCACTCTCTTACCAATAGGATAACGAATTGTCCTAGCAGCTACAAAAGTTCCTCTCCCCCTCTCTACCCTTATCCATCCTTCATTTTTTAACAACCCAATAGCTTGTCTAATAGTATGCCGATTTACCCTAAACTGTTGTGCTAAAATTGTTTCCGTAGGCAATTGTTCCCCTGCACCAAAAACCCCTTGTAAAATCTTTTCCCGCAGTTGATCGGCAATCTGAATGTAAATGGGAATAATTTCTCTCATATTTAATATCCATCCAATTGCTATTTACTCAAAAATCTGTTACCTTGTTTTTTGTCTAGATGTCTAGATAAGTTAAGAATAGTTTAAAACACAATCTTGTCATGAATGTCAAACACACTTACTGAAATACCTGGCTTTTCTGACCCTGTCCATGATGCCCAGCAAACATTTCGCGCTTTGCTATGTGCTGATGCACAACCAGGAAAACCTGAAAAAATCCATGTCCAGATTAAAGTCCCTCAGGGGTTAACGCCAGCTTGCGGTGCAGCTTGTCTCACCCTATTGGATTTAGATGTCAAACTGTGGATACAACCCACATTCTCTTCCTCAGTGAGAAATTGGTTGTTGTTTCACACTGGGTGTCAACTAACACTAGACCCACAGCAAGCGGACTTTGCCTTAATTCAAGACTTGGCATCCATGGCGGAATTATCTGTTTTTAATCCAGGAACAGCGGAAAAACCGGAAGATTCCACAACCTTGCTGATACAGATAGCAAGTTCTAATGGCGGAAAATCTATCACCTTAACAGGTCCAGGAAATTTATCACCTAAAACCATAGCACCTAGCATTACTAGCACTTTTTGGGAATTCTGGGAACAGAATTATCCGCTTTATCCTCTGGGAATAGATGTTTTTCTATTTACAGAAGATTCCGTAATGGGACTACCCAGAACTGCAAAACACTCATGAAACTGAAAATTCGCCTAACTGATTCTCAGGATTGGTCAATATTAAATCAGTTATATGCTGATATGGATCAAAAAGCTCCCCTAGCTGACCATCGAGCACAAGAGATTTTCACAGAAATTAGTCAGATCCCCAATTACCATATCTACCTTGCGGAATTAGACTATGAACCAGTGGGGACATTTAGTCTTCTGTATGTACCGACAATGATGCATCCTGGTTATCATAGATTTGCCATATTGGATGCGGTCACAGTTATCTCCTCTCTTAGAGGTCAGGGGATTGGCACAGAAATGGTTAGATTTGCCCTGGAACAGAGTGCAGCAGCAGGTTGTTATAAGGTTACTTTATCTTCCAACTTAAAGCGTGATAATGCTCATAGGTTTTATCAGTCATTAGGATTTGAACAACATGGTTGGAGCTTTAACTGTGTAGTTCAACCAGATATTAAACAACATAGATAGATCGGAACTGATTAATAGTTAATAGGTTTTCAACAAACATATTAGAAAAATAGCAGGAGAATCAGTGACAACCAGCAAAATTGCCATTCAAGGAGTTAAAATCCTGACTTCTAGAGGATGGGTAGAAGACGGCACGGTTTTGATAGAGGATGGGATATTTACCAGTGTTAACCAATGTGAGGTTCCCCATGGATTTGAGATAGTCAATGGACAGGGTTTACAAATGTTACCCGGGATTATTGACCTGCATGGGGATGCTTTTGAAAGAATGATTTGTCCCAGGCCTGGAATAAATATTCCCCTGTCCATAGCTATGGTAGAAAACGACCGAAATCTTTTGGCATCGGGTATCACGACTTTTTACTGCTCTATTACCGATTCTTACGAACCCGGTTTACGCAGTCGCCAAACAGCTAGTCATATCATCGAATTTATTTTAGGCACAGGTAAGGAATTTTTAAAAACCAATCACCGGATTCATATTAGACATGAGGAAGCTAACGTTCTGGGACATGATGAACTGTGTGAATGGTTGGAGACAGGTCGTATAGATATTTTATCCATAAACGATCATCTACCATCTACACCAGAAGAAAAGAGATGGTATAGATACCTAAATAGTATCAAACAAAGAACATCCTTATCTCTAGAGGAAATAACCCAACTAGTCATGCAAGTCAGGGAAAAAAGACACCAAGGAGATGAGCAAATAGAAACCCTAATCAAAATCGCCCAGGAGCGGAATATTCCTTTAGCTTCCCATGATGATGATACACCAGAAAAGGTAGCTCTTAGTCAAAAAAGGGGGGTAGCAATTGCGGAATTTCCTGCCAATGTAGAATTGGCCGCCCAGTCCCAAGCACATGGAGCATCCGTACTCCTGGGGGCACCCAATTTAGTGCGTGGAGGTTCCCACCTTGGTTTAATGAGTGTAGCGACAGGGATAAAATTTCAAGTAATTGATTGTCTTTGTTCCGACTATCACTATCCTTCATTATTTTATAGTCCCTTCAAAATAGCAGAAGAGGGACTAATGTCTTTTGAGCAAGCATGGTCATTGGTTTCTAGTAAACCAGCAGCAGCAGCTAGAATTGGTCATCGTAAGGGCCAAATTGCCCCGGGTCTGGATGCTGATTTCCTCTTAATATCACCGGATTTACCTCTGCTCTCCGCTATTGTATCTGTTTACGTATTGGGAAAACAAGTTGTCCACTATCCTCTCAAAAAACCATGAAATTTACCATTGACGAAATTTGTCATTTATTCGACCACAAAGGGTCAAAAATGTACGGAGCAGAAGCAGTTACCCAGTTAGAACATGCACTCCAAACTGCTAATCTAGCTCTGCAAGCTGGTGAGACTAGAGAGTTAATTACCGCCTGTTTACTTCACGATTTAGGACATTTAATTCATAATTTGGGAGATGATCCTGCTGCACAAGGTGTAGATGATAAACACGAATATCGGGCCATTCCCTTTCTTGGTCAAATTTTTAGTCTGGAGGTAACAGAACCCATTAGATTACATGTTGTGGCTAAACGTTATCTTTGTGCGGTTGATTCCCAATATTGGCAAGGTCTTTCCCCTGCTTCCCAACGCAGTTTACAACTGCAAGGAGGCATTTTTTCTCCTCAAGAAGCAGAAGAGTTTATTCGCCAACCTTTAGCTCAAGATGCAGTAAAACTAAGAATTTATGATGATCAGGCTAAGGTTCCTCACCTTTCTACACCAGAGTTGAGCTATTTTGTGGAATTAATGCCCCGGTCATAATTGTTGGCAAAAAAACAGGCAATATCTAAGTATGTTTACCATTCCGGAAAGACAAAGTTGGATGTCAACCCTAGCTAGGGCTGAATTACAACAATTAGAAGATTTAATAGAATCTCTGGTCAGCAACTTCCATGAACTACCTAATTATACTTTCTTGCGCAATCCAGAAATTGGTTTGGTGATGGTTCAAGGACGTGCTGGGGCCACGGGTGAAGCTTTTAACCTGGGAGATATGACCATGACTCGTTGCGTGGTTCAGTTAGAAGATATGGTGGATGGTTTGCCCATCAGTGGATTTGGTTATATTGGGGGGCGTTCCCAACGTCATGCGGAATTGGCAGCTTTGTGTGATGCTTTGCTGCAAACCACTCTATGGCATGATCAGGTTCAAACCACTGTGATTTTACCCATCCAACAATCATTAGTTAAACAACAAGACAGGAAACAACGACAAACTGCTGCTACTAAAGTCAACTTTTTTACTATGGTTAGGGGAGAGGGATAAGCAAAACTAAAGTAAGAGTAATCCAATTAAACCAATCGAAACTGGAGGAAAAATATGCCATACGTTGCAGTTAAAGGTGGCGAGCAGGCAATCGAAAATGCGGAAAAATTACTACACAGCAGACGACGGGGTGATATAAATGTTACTGAGCTCACCAGTGAGCAAATTGAACAACAATTGACCTTGGCTGTGGAGCGGGTAATGTGTGAAGGTAGCTTATACGACCGGGAATTGGCTGCACTGGCCATCAAACAATCTTGGGGCGACCTAGTGGAGGCAATTTTTTTAGTTAGGGCCTATCGGACTACCCTACCTCGTTTCTACTACACCCAACCCTTAAACACTGGCGTAATGCAAATTGAAAGACGAATTTCTTCTATCTTTAAGGATATTCCCGGAGGACAAAATTTAGGACCCACTTTTGATTACATCCATCGGCTATTAGATTTTAAACTTTTGGCAGAAAATCAAGTTCCTCCACCATCAGAAACTAGTGTTAGTCAAGAGTCTTTTCCCCTAGTTATGGAGACTTTGGACAAAGAGGGATTAATTCAGTCCGAACCAAGAGCAACCCAACCACAAGTACCTTTTGATTTAACTCGTCAACCTTTGAATTTTCCAGCGAACAGGGATGCAAGACTACAAAATCTAGCACGAGCGGATGAGGGGTTTTTACTTTCCCTAGCATACTCTACTCAGCGCGGTTACGGTAAGAATCATCCCTTCGCAGGGGAAATTCGGATGGGAGAGGTGGAGGTAATTATATTTCCGGAGGAATTGGGTTTTGAAATTTCTGTTACTGACATTACTATTACGGAAGTGCAGATGGTGAATCAATTTAAGGGAAGTAAACACGTACCTCCCCAATTTACCCGTGGTTATGGACTTACCTTTGGATACAATGAACGTAAAGCTATGTCTATGGCTTTGGTAGACAGAGCAATGCGGGCCAGTGAATTGGGGGAGTCCGTAGATAGTCCAGCTCAAAACATTGAGTTTGTTCTTTCCCATTCTGATAATGTGGAAGCCCAAGGGTTTGTCCAGCATCTAAAATTACCCCACTACATCGATTTTCAGGCGGAATTGAATCTAATTCGTCAAATGCGACAAAAATCACAGGATTTATCCCCATAATGTCAGTATCAACTAAACACCCACATTTTAATTCAGGTTCTAATTCAGGTTTTAACTTTGCCTACCTTGATGAACAAACTAAACGTTCCATTCGTCGGGCTCTGCTCAAAGCAGTAGCTATTCCAGGACATCAAATCCCTTTCTCTTCTAGAGAAATGCCTATGTCCTACGGATGGGGAACTGGCGGAATTCAAATTACGGCCGCTATTATTGGTCAAAATGATGTTCTCAAGGTGATTGACCAGGGAGCAGATGACACCACTAATGCTGTAAATATTCGACGCTTTTTCCGCAAGGTTTGTGCCGTGGAAACTACGGAGGAAACTGCACGAGCTACCTTAATTCAAACTCGTCATCGTATCCCCGAAACCCCCCTACAGGAAGGACAGATTCTAGTTTATCAAGTCCCCATTCCTGAACCTTTACGCTGGTTGGAACCTTCTACCGTGGAAAGTCGTAAAATGCACGCTCTGGAAGAGTATGGACCAATCTATGTAAAGCTTTATGAGGATATTACTAGATATGGTCATATTGCTACTGGATATGACTATCCTGTAATCGTGGAAGACCGCTATCTAATGAGTCCTAGCCCCATACCACGCTTTGATAATCCTAAAATGCATCTTAATCCCGCACTTCAATTATTTGGAGCAGGTCGAGAGAAGCGCATTTATGCTGTGCCTCCTTACACTAGAGTAAAAAGTCTTGATTTTGAAGATTACCCCTTCAGGGTGGAGCATTGGAACCAACCTTGTGAGTTATGTGGTTCTACGGAAAGTTTTCTAGATGAGGTACTTATTGATGATCGTGGAGGCAGAATGTGGATCTGTTCGGATACGGATTACTGTCAGCAGCAACGGAGGAAAAAATAATCGGGTATGCAATCCATACAACCTATATTACAGGTAGACCATCTTAGTAAATCCTTCGGGGTGATTCCCGCTTGTGATGGTGTTTCTTTTGATCTTTACTCAGGACAGGTTCTGGGCATTGTGGGAGAGTCAGGCTCTGGTAAGTCTACTTTGCTCAAGGCGATCGCCCATTATATTACTGTAGATGAAGGTAGTATAATTTATAGAAATCGTCAGGAGCAATATTTAAAAATTCAGGAACTTGCGGAATATCAGCGCCGATGGTTAATGCGTACTGAATGGGGTTTTGTCCAGCAAAATCCCCGGGATGGTTTGCGTATGCAGGTAAGTGCTGGAGCTAATATTGGTGAAAGACTATTGGATATTGGCATGCGTAATTATGGTCAAATTCGTCAGGAAGCGATTCGCTGGTTACAAGAAGTGGAGATTGATCCAGATCGTTTGGATGATCTACCCACCACTTTTTCAGGCGGTATGCAGCAAAGATTACAATTGGCTAGAGTGTTAGTAACTAGACCACAGTTGATTCTTATGGATGAGCCAACCGGTGGACTGGATGTGTCAGTTCAAGCTCGGTTGCTAGATCTGCTGCGATCGCTCGTCAGGAATTTTAATCTTAGTGTAATTTTAGTGACTCATGACATTGGGGTAGTCAGACTACTAGCTCATCGGTTGCTAGTAATGCAACAAGGAAAAGTAGTGGAGTCAGGATTAACAGATCAAGTGTTAGATGACCCTCAACATCCCTACACCCAACTATTAGTGAGTGCTGCTCTTACACCATGAGTATTTACACCCCATCAATGAATTATCGATCTCCGGAAACCATTTTACAAGTTGCCAATTTGAGCAAAAGCTTTATCCTTCACCAACAGGGAGGGGTTAGTTTACCAGTAATCAAGGGAGTTTCCTTTCAATTAAATCAGGGTGAATCCCTAGTCCTATCTGGTGCATCTGGTTCTGGTAAATCCACTTTAATCAGATGTATATATGGTAATTACAGACCTAATAATGGAGAAGTTTGGGTTAAACACGAAGGGAGTTGGATTGATCTATGTCAACTTGCTCCCCATGAACTTTTAGCAGTGAGGCAAAAAACCATTGGATATGTCAGTCAGTTTTTGCGGGTTATTCCCCGAGTCCCCGCCATAGAAGTAGCTGCGGAACTGTTATTAGATTTAGGGGAGGAACGAAGGGTAGCTTTAGCAAAGGTAAAAGAATTATTTCATCGTCTTCATTTACCTGAACGCTTATGGCAATTATCCCCCACCACATTTTCTGGAGGAGAAAAGCAGAGAGTAAATATAGCTAGAGCACTGGTAGTGAACTTTCCTATTTTGCTTTTAGATGAACCAACTTCAGCTTTAGATACTCACAATTGCCAAATAGTTATGGAACTGTTAGAAGAGCGCAAGATTAAAGGATGCGCCCTAATTGGCATTTTCCATAACATGGATCAAGGTCAAAACCTCAACACAAACACAGCCAAAAAACTTTTTGATAGGGAGTTATTTGTCCATGAATGAGCAGATTTATACCAACTATCGGTTATTACTTCCTGATGAAGAGATTTTAGGTACTCTTATAGTACGCAATGGCAAGATTGCTGATATTCAACCGGGGATAACAAATAAAGGAGAGAACGGAGAAGGAAAATATCTCATACCGGGGTTGATTGAACTACATACAGACAATTTAGAAAGATGTATGTCTCCTCGTCCAGGAATTCGCTGGCCTTTAGAAGCAGCAGCTATCTATCATGACCGAGACTTAGCCAGTGCAGGAGTAACCACAGTTTGTGATGCCATTGCCATTGGTGATGTTAATCCTAAATCACCACGTTTAAAGAACTATAATCAGATGATTAATGTTATTTGCCAAGGGAAAGCAGATAAGAGATTTTTAGTAGACCATTATATTCACTTACGCTGTGAATTAGCCTATCCAGAAGTTTATCAAATTACCGAAGAATATGTTCACAACTCCTTGCTGTTGATGATATCCCTTATGGATCATACACCGGGACAGCGACAGTTTATCAAACTAGAAAAATTCAAAGAATACTACATGGGTAAACATGGAGTAACAGCACAAGAAATGGAAGAGTTTATCACAACAAGACAAGAAAGACACAAGTTATATAGCAAGAAGAACCGTCATTTTCTAGTTGAGTTAGCCAGGGGAAGGAAAATTGCCCTAGCTAGTCATGACGATGCTACAGTAGAACATGTGCAAGAAGCGGTAGAAGATGGAGTAGTTTTAGCGGAGTTTCCTACCACTGTAGAAGCTGCAAGTAAAGCTCACAGTTTAGGATTAAAGGTTTTAATGGGTGCCCCCAACCTAGTTTTGGGTGGTTCTCATTCTGGAAATGTGTCGGCCATGGATTTAGTCTTATTAGACCTGGTGGATGTAATTTCTTCGGATTATGTACCTCAAAGTTTATTACAAGCCATGTTTATCATTGCCAAAAAGACTGGTAAAACACTATATCAGTCTATGGAACTATTTACCAGTAATCCTGCACAAGCAATTGATTTATTTCATGATCGAGGTAGTTTAGAACTTGGCAAACGAGCTGATTTTATTACTGTTTGTGATGATGGTATTGTTCCACGATTAATATCAACTATTTGTGCAGGTTGTCGTATTAGTTAATCATAATTAAGTAGGGAGCCACAATTACTTGTAGGATGGGTTACCCATCTGGGCGTTGAGTTTCATACTTCAACCCAACCTACTCTCATCTTATATTTAACTCTACCCACCCACTTAGCGCTCAATTAAGAAAGTTATCGATATCAATAATAGTACCCCAGCTTTCTAAGTCTGGTGCAATCCTAATAATTCTCCTAAGTACTTGATCATCTATCCAAATAAATAGTGGAAAGGCAAATTTTCTGCTGAATTCGTCTCTAATTTGGTTTGATACTTGTAAAATCGAGTCCAGATTTTTAACAGCATCTAAACCAAAAACCATCACAGCATAGGGTTGTATATTCACCATTGTAGCTGATATGTTGTCATAAAGACTCATAGCTGATGGGGATAGATTGATCTCCTCAATTTTTGTACAATAACTACTACGCAATTTTACTGCTATTTTTTGGTGCAATCTAACACAATTACAGTGCAAAAAGATGAGAGAAAACTGACCTTGGGAAAAGTTAATAGCCCTCAATATACTCCTAATTGCATCATGGTTATCATTAGCAACATTCTCCAAATTATTCATGATACTAATCCTTATAATCATAATCCCTAGGAAATTCGGTGGATTCTAATAAGATTGGATTGATATCAAACCAAGAACCTTGGTCATCTCGATATTCAAAAACAAACAAACTGCGCAGCAAAATATCATACTGTTCTTCCCCTCTGTATGTTTTTGTTTTCCATACTTTTCGCAATAGTTCCCATTCATCAGATGTAATAGCTAAACTTAATAGATTACATTGTTCTTTAATGGTGTTTTCTAAACATAGACGAGAAATTGGTACATCCTGTGATTGTAAACAACGAAACAACAACTTCAAAAGACTACGTAAGTGACCACCACTAACCTGACAAAGACGATCAAAGGTTCTAGGACTATCAAAAATCTTAGTGGTCAAGGCCAATTTCTCTGGACTTTGTTGCCAATTCACACTGGGAAAAGCTCTGACCATAATCATTTGTTGTAGAAGAGTCATAGCTGCTGAGTAGTATTCACCATTTCTTTGTTTAACAGATATCATTGGCAACACTTTAGGATCTACTCCAAAGCGATTAATTAATCTACCCAAAGCATTGGAGAATATCAGCACTAAAGGAATAGTATACACAATGTGACAGCTTAAAGCTTTTAACTGTTCACCTCTTTCAACAAACAGATATTCTGGTTGATATTGACCATTAGCTTTAGGACTATTATCTATCCTGTCTAAATTATCAATAATTACTACTAAACCTGACTTACCCTGCTTTTTTAACTCCTCTTGAGCGGGGATTAGTAATTCTCTATTGATCGATTGTAAAATGCTAGCGGTGCGAGGTTCTAAATACTGTCTGAGCTGGTTACGTAGTTTGGGACTTTCCTTGGTTTTAGCAGTGATTTTCGCTATACCAACAGATAATTCCGCCTCAAAATCAATATCCAAGGGTGTTTGCAAGAAGTTAATCACATCCTTAAATAGAGTCTGGAAAAATCCGGATTTGACCTTAATTTGTGTAACTTCTAAACTGTGACTTACTTCTTTAGCTATTGCTAATAAAATGTCAGTAACGTCAACATCTCCTAAATCCAAACTCTGACTAGATTCAAAATATACTACATGAAAAAATTCAGTTTCCAGTTCTGATTTTAGACGCATTAACTCAGTAGACTTACCCACCCCGATATGTCCGGTAAACAGTTGACAGGTTGGTGAATCTGGGGAAAGTCGTGTAATAGTCCGTTTTAGTTCGTTAATTATTTCCAGTCCACGAACTGGAGAGAAGTCAATATACCGTTGTTTATCTTCAGGATTATTACTATTTAGCGTTTTATTGGGGTTGCAAGCTTGGTAAAGTGATTTTGTTATATCCAATGGTAGCTAATAATTTACTTACTGATATTCATACATTGTTCGACCCACAATGTTTGTTGACTTAAACAGTATAGTTAAGGTAAGATTTGCTTGTCAACAGCAATTGCCAAAAAGGCGGACAAAGTTTGCGAGGTAAAGATTGTGAGAGTAAAACGGGGTTTATTCAATCCCACCCTAATAGCAATTATCAGTTTTTATATATTAGTTAGTGTGCCAAAGCCCGCCTACGCCATGCACATTATGGAAGGTTTCCTACCAGTAGGGTGGGCAGTTTTTTGGTGGGTGGTAGCATTACCCTTTTTTATTCTTGGGTTACGCAGTCTAACTCGCACTACTCAGGCCAACCCCCAGCTGAAACTACTACTGGGTTTAGCTGGTGCTTTCGCTTTTGTGCTGTCAGCATTAAAAATCCCCTCAGTTACGGGTAGCTCCTCCCATCCTACTGGTACTGGATTGGGTGCAGTACTATTTGGTCCTTTAACAATGTCAGTCCTGGGTAGCTTGGTACTATTATTTCAATCCTTGCTGCTAGCACATGGTGGATTAACTACTTTGGGGGCCAATGCTTTTTCCATGGCCATAGCTGGACCTTTTACTGCATATTGGATATACAATTTGACAATTAAAATTAGTGGTAAAGAGAAAATTGCCATCTTCTTGTCAGCTGCGATCGCAGATTTATTGACCTATGTAATTACCTCTATACAACTTGCGCTGGCTTTTCCCGCACCAGTTGGTGGCTTTATGGCCTCATTTATCAAGTTTACTGGAATTTTTGCCATTACTCAAGTTCCTTTAGCAATTAGCGAAGGATTGCTAACCCTACTAGTGTGGAATTGGCTACAATCTTATAATCCTCAAGAGTTGGAACTTTTACAATTAATCAAGGGAGGAAACGGTAATGAATCAGTCTCAGAAAAGGTTAATTAACTGGCTTTTGGTAGTAGGGGTAGTAATTTTAGCTGTGACACCATTAATGTTGATTCGTGATAGTGAATTTGGAGGGGCTGATAAGCAAGCAGAAAAGCTAATTACTGAAATACAACCCAAATATAAACCTTGGTTTAAATCATTGTTTGAACCCCCTAGTGGAGAAATAGAAAGTTTATTATTTGCTTTACAAGCAGCTTTGGGCGCTGGAGTAGTTGGTTATGCAATTGGGTTATATAAGGGACGTTCCCAACCGCAAAAACCCGAAGAATAAGCCAGCAAAACAATTTCCGATGATCCACCAAATAGATACTTTATCTTATACTAATAGACTACGAAAATTATCACCATGGCATAAACTTATTTTTGCGTTTACCACCCTTGCTATTTCTCTAGCTAGTGATCCACGAGTACAAATTTTAACTGTGATCTGGATGAGTATTTGGACAGTGATTTATGCCAAAATTCCAGCCAAAGTTTATTTACAGTTATTGATGTTCACCATAGTTTTTGGCTTGATGAGTTTACCAGCACTCATAGTTAATGGTGTGAGCATTTTCGATATAGAAAGCGTCAAATTAGACTCATGGTATGGAATAACCCTAGGGAATTTTTATGTTTATATCAGTCATAATGGAACAATACAGGCATGGAATATTTTAACTCGATCCTTATCTTCTGCTTCTTGTGTGTACTTTATGATACTGACTATCCCTTTTACAGAAATACTAGGAATTTTGCGCTATTTAGGGGTTCCCATATTGATAACGGACTTATTATTGCTGATGTATAGATTTATTTTCATTTTATTGAGCACAGCCAATGAATTATGGACAGCACAAACTTCTCGTGGTGGTTATCGCACTGCTGGTGTGGGAATGAAAAGTTTAGCAATACTCATAGGACAACTGCTACAGCGTAGCTTACAACAATATAATCAGTTTTCTCTGGGACTGGAAGCAAGAGGTTTTGTGAGTGAATTTCGGGTTTGGCGTCAATATCGGTATAGTTTGGAACTGCGATATATAATTGAGTCAATAGTTGGTTGTGTAGTGTTAATAGGATTAAATTTTTGGTAAAATGCGGGAATATCTACTAGAGTTTAAGGAAGTATATTACAGTTATATGGAATCTCAACAATTGGCTTTAAATAGTCTAACATTGAGAATTCCATCAGGTAAGAAGTGTGCCTTAATTGGTCAGAATGGTTGTGGAAAAACAACACTCTTATTACTAGCTAATGGGTTATATAAACCCAATCGTGGGGTTGTCAGTTGGTGTGGTGAACCATTAACTTACAACCGAAATTATCTGGGTAGATTAAGACAGAAAGTTGGATTGGTTTTTCAAAATCCAGAACAACAACTAGTAGCTGCTACCGTTGAAGAAGATATATCTTATGGTTTATGTAATTTGGGTTTACCAGTGGTAGAAATTCAACAGCGGGTAGAGGAAGTATTGATAGAATTTGAGCTAACTAATTTGGCACAAACACCCACTCATCATCTGAGTTTAGGGCAAAAAAAGCGGGTTTCTATAGCAGATGTCATGGTACTAAGACCCGAATTATTATTGTTGGATGAACCCACCGCATATCTGGATATTAAACAGACTCGTAATTTGATAGCAATGCTGAATAAAATTCATCAACATGGAACTACATTAGTGATGGCAACTCATGATTTAGATTTAGTTTACAGGTGGGCGGATTGGGTTTTTGTGATGGATAGAGGAAAATTAATGCTGGAAGGAAGTCCCCAGGATGTATTTGGTCAGCGGAGATTATTAGAAGAGTTGGAGTTGGGTTTGCCATTAATATGTGATTAGGGACACACTAGGGCATGAATCAATCTCTACCACTTCTCTATACATACGCAGCAATCCTAACCAAAGTAGTACTGATTACCTGAAATGAACCAAAACCCTGGAACTAGCAAGGTTTCGTTAATTTCTTGTTATTTACAAAAGTTAACAATACTATCAAACCTTTATGGGTTACACTCTACATGTCTTGACAGGAGGGAAGGGATATGAAACCAATAAACCAAATCCGCCACCAACCAAACGGGGAGTTGACCCGTTGGTGCGGATAGTGAAAAGTTTAATTCGTTGTAATAGAGCCATGAACCTTCTGACCTCCATCCAATTCTATCTCCGAAGGATCTCCATACATTCTCATCATATTCTTTTGTGCCGCCCAGGTTTTTGTATATTTCTTGTTGGACAGAGATACCAAATTTACCCTGACTATATTTTAACCACAGATTGTCAATGGTGCGCAATTCCTTACAGGGAAAATTTTCTGCATC
>Ga0169931_10003645_pt1 | contig 24315 bp, 18 predicted proteins | sample Kivu_15m_20L_FD_129675 | JGI IMG/M metagenome (GOLD analysis project Ga0169931, IMG submission 129675) | Freshwater microbial communities from Lake Kivu, Western Province, Rwanda to study Microbial Dark Matter (Phase II) - Kivu_15m_20L... | ecosystem: Environmental > Aquatic > Freshwater > Lake...
CGCCGAGCCCAGTCACGCCGAGCCCCGCCGTGGCACGCACGAGCGCAGCCACGAAGCGTGCGGGGCGCAAACGCAGCGCGGGGCGTGCGGTTCAGCCGCACACCCCGCGAGCGAGATCGCACGGCGCCCGCTGCGGGCGCCGCGCCTAAGTTCGATTCGATTCGCGCCGAACGATCCGCGCGGATCGGACGGCGCGGATCGGTCTGCGCGGAGCGCTCAGCGCTTGACCTCGAAGTCCGCGTCGACCGGCTCGTCGCCGCCGTCGCGCGCGCCCTTGCGGCCTGCGCCGCTGGCCCGCTGGCCCGCCTCCGGCTGCGGCTCCGCAGCCTTCGCGCCACCTGCCGCGCCCGCGGCCCCGGCGGCGGCTTCCTGCTGCGCCTTGTAGAGCACCTCGCCGAGCTTGTGCGACTTGGTGCGGAAGTCGTTGAGCGCAGCTTCGAGCGCGGCCTGATCTTCGCCCGCAGCGGCCTTCTTGAGCGCCTCGCGCGCCTCTTCGATCGCCTTGACCTCGGCCTCGCTGAGCTTGCTCTTGTGCTCGCTCAGCGCCTTCTCGGTCTCGTGGACCACGGCGTCGGCTTGGTTCTTCAGGTCGATCAGCTCGCGCCGCTTCTTGTCCTCGGCGGCGTGCGCCTCGGCGTCGCGCCGCATGCGCTCGACCTCGTCCTTCGACAGGCCCGAGCTCGACTCGATGCGGATGCGTTGCTCCTTGCCCGTGCCCTTGTCCTTCGCGCGCACGTTCAAGATGCCGTTCGCGTCGATGTCGAAGGTCACTTCGATCTGCGGCACGCCGCGCGGCGCGGGCGCGATGCCGTCGAGGTGAAACCGACCGAGGGAGCGGTTGTCGCGGGCGAACTCGCGCTCGCCTTGCAGCACGTGGATCTCCACCGAGGGCTGGCTGTCGCTGGCCGTCGAGAAGACCTGGCTCTTGGAGGTCGGGATCGTGGTGTTGCGCTCGATGAGCTTGGTCGACACGCCGCCCAGCGTCTCGATGCCCAGCGACAGCGGAGTCACGTCGAGCAGCACGACGTCCTTGACTTCACCGCCGAGGATGCCGCCCTGGATCGCGGCGCCGACCGCCACGGCTTCGTCGGGGTTGACCGACTTGTTGGGCTCGCGTCCGAAGATCTTCTTCGCCATCGCGAGCACCGCGGGCGTGCGCGTTTGGCCGCCGACGAGGATCACGTCGTCGATCTGGCTCGGCTGCAGCCCCGAGTCCTTGAGCGCCTGCAGGCTCGGACCCTTGGTGCGCTCGATCAGACCTTCGACGAGCTGCTCGAACTTGGCGCGCGTGAGCTGCACGTGCAAGTGCTTGGGCCCCGACGCATCCGCCGTGATGAACGGCAAGTTCACGTCGGTCTGCGCAGCGCTCGAGAGCTCGATCTTGGCCTTTTCGCAGGCTTCCTTGAGGCGCTGGAGCGCCATCGGATCCTTGCGCACGTCGATGCCGGTCGACTTCTGGAATTCGCCGGCGACGAACTGCATCAGCACGTCGTCGAAGTCGTCGCCGCCCAGGTGCGTGTCGCCGTTGGTGGCGAGCACTTCGAACACGCCGTCACCGATCTCGAGGATCGAGATGTCGAACGTGCCGCCGCCCAGGTCGTACACCGCGACCTTGCCGGTCTTCTTCTTGTCGAGACCGTAGGCGAGCGTCGCCGCGGTCGGTTCGTTGATGATGCGCTCGACCGTCAGACCGGCGATCGTGCCCGCGTCCTTGGTCGCTTGGCGCTGCGCGTCGTTGAAGTACGCCGGCACGGTGATCACCGCACGCGTCACCTTCTCGCCGAGGTAATTCTCCGCCGCTTCCTTGAGCGCCGAGAGCACCATCGCGCTGATCTGCGGCGGCGTGAAGTCCTTGTCGTCGATGCCGACCTTCACCAGTTCTTCCGCGGCGCCCTTGAGCTTGTACGCGACGCGCTTCTCTTCCTGGTCGACTTCGCGGTGCCGGCGGCCCATGAAGCGCTTGATCGAAGCCACCGTGCGCGTCGGGTTGGTGACCGCTTGACGCTTGGCCGGCGCGCCGACCAGGCGGTTCTCGCCCTGGAACGCGACTACCGACGGCGTGAGCCGCGAGCCTTCGAGATTCGTGATGACGACCGGCTCGCCACCCTCCATCACGGCCACCACCGAGTTCGTGGTGCCGAGGTCGATGCCGATGATCTTGCCTTGCTGAGCCATGTGAGTTCCTCCCGTGGTTGCTTGGGGATGCGCCGCCCCGGGAACAAAGCGCGTGCCACGCCGGCACTCGTATCTAAGTGACTGCTGGCAATGCACTTAGCCGATCGGAACCGACCCAGGAACCGCCATTTTGACAGCCGCCTGGGGGCGCCTGCCGTTGTGGCGGCCCGCCCGCGCGGCGCCCGCAGCGCGAGGCCTGTCGGGGTCTTGGGGAGGCGGCTTCGAGAGCCGCGCTGTCACCACCGCGCGGGGCCTTCGCGCAGCGGGCGGCAGCGCAGCGTGGACGAGCGGACCGAGCCGTTCCACGTCGACGACAGGACCACCTCGGCAAGCGACTCGCTGTGCGGCGAGCGAACCACGACTGGCCGAAAACCGCTCAGCGGCGCGCCCGACCAAGCTGCGCCCGACCAGAAGTTCGAAAAACCCGCCTCCGACTGCTCCATCGCAAGCAGCGCGAGTTCGGCGCCCCACATTCCGACCGTCCACAGCGTCGTCGGCTCGGCGCCCCGGACGGCGTCCATGGCCAATCCAAAGCGGTGCACGCCGGAGCGCCGGTGCTCCGCGATGACGTCGCCGGCTCGAAGGTCCAGTTCGAGGACGCGCCCACAGCCATCGTCAGCTTCCACGCCGTCGCGCGGGCGTTGACACGCTCGACAGCCCGCGCCCGGAAGAGCGAGCCACAGGCGGCCGCTCGACCCGACGACGCCTCCGCCGAGATCGGCGCGAGTCTTCAGCGAGTGATGGAGGGGCCGACTCCAGACGACCTGGGCGCCGGGCAGTGAGCGCGCGACCACGCGCGGTTCGTAGCTCGTCAGCTCGACGGTGATCAGCACGCCGCCCGAACTCGCGCCGGGGAGCGGGGCCGTTGCCAGCCACACCACTTCCGCCGAGATGTGCACGGGCGGCGCGTCGATTTCCGTAGCGGCGTCGGACGGTGAGCTGAACAGTTGGACCGTGGAGCTCCAGCGAGCCGGAGAACACAGCGCGACCTGTCCGGCGCCCGCCGCACCTGCGTCCATCAACGGCGCGTGCTCCACGCTCTCCAGCGGCATCGCGCCGATCGAGCGGATCGAGCGGATCGCGCCCGCGCCCGAGCTCGAGCCACACGAGTTCCGCCTCGACCGGGACGATCGTGTCGAAGCGTGGAGAATCACCCGCATGAACGGCCAGCGCGAGGATGCCCGCTCGACCGCTGGCGCCGCCCGGCCGAGCAAGCGCGTCGACAAAGCTCGTGTGCCACGAATCCGGGCCCTTGTACGCCGTCCACGAGAGCGATTCGCCGCTCGCGCCGCTGCGCAGTTCGAGGACCGCATCGCCTTGGTCCTCTCGCTCGCCGAGCACGAGCACGTCGCTGAAGCCGTCGCCGTCGACGTCGGGCACGCCGCGCAAAGCCGTCGCGTACCAGCCATCGTCAGCCTGGTGCGTGGACTCCCACGCAACGGCCTGCGGCGCCGCTTCCAACGCAGGAGCGCGCGGCTCGCCGGGCTCGACGCCGGCGACGCAACCGAGGCCAGCGACAATCAAGGAGCCCGTTCGGATTGCGTGCAGCATGTGGATCACTCGAAGGCCGCGGTGCACGGCAACGGCCATCCCCAAGAACCGAGATTGCGCGTGAGCTCGCCGGAGCGCAGGCGCCGCCGCGTGTCGGACAGCGCCGGTCCCCGCGGGCGCAGCCTCGCTCAGTCGAGGTGATAGTGCTTCAGCCGCCGGTAGAGCGTGCGCTCGCCGATCCCCATCAACTTCGCGGCCTTCTCGCGATTGCCCGCGGTCAGGCGCAGCGTCGCTTCGATCAATTCGCGCTCGACCTCCTCGAGCGTGCGGCCGGCCAGTTCGAAGCCGCCGCCACGCCGCGGCTCGCGCGCGCCCGCGAGCACCTGCTCGGGCAAGTCGGCCACCGTCAGGGTTTCGCCGCCCGCGAGCAGCACCATGCTCTCGAGCACGTTGCGCAGCTCGCGCACGTTGCCCGGCCAGCCGTAGCGGAGCAGCGCTGCGCGCGCCTCGGGCGCGACCGAGCGCACCGTGCGCCCGTGGGTGCGCGCGAATTCGCCGACGAAGTGGTCGATCAAGAGCGGCAGGTCGCCGACGCGCTCGCGCAGCGGCGGCAGGTCGATCACGACCACTTGGAGTCGGAAGAGCAGGTCCTCGCGGAACGTGCCTTCGCGCACCATCGCGCGCAGGTCGCGGTGTGTCGCAGCGACGAGCCGGATGTCGACCTTGCGCGAGTGCGTGCCGCCGACCGGCGTGACCTCGCGTGTTTCGAGCACGCGCAGGAGCTTGGCCTGCGTGAGCAGCGGCATGTCGCCCAGTTCGTCGAGGAACAGCGTGCCGCCGTCGGCGTGCACGATCTGTCCGTCCTTGGCCGCGATCGCGCCGGTGAAGGCGCCTTTCACGTGACCGAACAGCTCGCTCTCGATGAGCCCTTCCGAAAGCGCCGCGCAGTTGACCGGCACGAAGCGCCGCTCGCGGCGCGAGGAGTTGGCGTGCACGGCGCGCGCGACGAGTTCCTTGCCCGTGCCGCTCTCGCCCAGGAGCAGCACAGTCGCGTTCGTGTTCGCGACTTGGCGCACGACCTTGAACACGCGCTCCATCTGCGCGCTGTGCCCGACCAGGCCCTGCAGGCCGAAGCGTTCGTCGAGCTGCTGGCGCAGCGCGAGGTTGTCGCGGCGCAGGTCGCGCGCTTCGAGCGAACGCGCGAGGCGCGTGCGCAGCTCGGCGATCATCACCGGCTTTTGCAGGTAATCGGCCGCGCCCATGCGCATCGCCTCGACGGCCGTCTCGAGCGAGCCGTGGCCGGTGATGAGCAGCACCGCCGCGTCGGGCTGCAGCGTGCGCGACTCGCGCAGCACCTCGAGCCCGCTCCTGTCGTGCATTTTCAGGTCGGTGAGGACCGCGTCGAAGCTCTGCTCGCCCAGGCGTTCCACCGCGGCGCCGCCGCTGTGCGCGAGCACGCACTGGTAGCCGTCGATTTCCAGTCCATCGGCCAGCGCCTCGGCGTGCCCCTCGTCGTCGTCGACGATCAGCACGCGCGCGCCGGGCTTGGCGTCCGCAGCGGCGTTCATGCTCGCGCCCCCGAAGCATCGCCAGAAACGCCGCCAGAAACGCCGCCAGAAGTACCGCCGGCCTCGCCGCCGGGACGTGCGAACTCGACGATCAGCGGCAGGTAGATCGAGAACGACGTACCACGCCCGCGCTCGGACACAACCGACAACGTTCCGCCGTGCTCTTCGATGATGCGCCGCGTGGTCGGCAGCCCCAGTCCAGTTCCGCCCTTCTTGTCGGACCAGTACTCGTCGAAGCAACGCTCGAGCGCGTCGGCGCTCATGCCCACGCCGGTGTCGGTGATCGTGATCTCGGCCCAGTTGCCGTCGCGCCGCAGCCGCACGATCAACTCGCCGCCCGAGGGCATCGCTTCGCGCGCGTTCTTGAGCAAGTTGATCACGGCCTGCTTGAAGGCGTTTTCGTCGAGCATCACCAGCGGCACGCCGACCGGCAGTTCGACGTGGTGGCGGATGCCGAGCGAAGCATCTTCGGGTTCGACGAACTCGAGCAATTCGCGCAGCAGCAACGCCAAGTCGTGCGGCGCGCGGTTGATCTGAGCGCCGCGCGCGAAGTTCAGGAACTCCTCGAGGATGTGCTCCATGCGGCTCACCTCGCGCTGCAGCGTCTTCACGCGGCGCAGCGAACGTTGCTCGCGCGGCGTCAGCTCGGGAGCGGACGGATTGCGGCCCGCGGCGGGCTTGCCCCACTCCTCTTCGAGCAACGCCAAGTTGATCGAGATCGTCGACAGCGGGTTCTTGATCTCGTGCGCCAATCCGCCCGCCAGACGCGAGAGGAAGGCCACGTGCTCGGCGGACGTGAGCGGTTTGGGAGCGTGCGAAGAGGAAGAGGGCGGCATGGAGCGCTGCGAGGAAGGTAGCTAGGCTAGCCCTCTGCCTTCCACGGCTCCAATGAACCGCCGCGCGCCGACGCTCGCCCTCGATCCCCTCGCTACGCCCTCCGCGGCGGAGCTCGCGCTTCCGCTCGAGGCGCTGCGCCGCGGACTTCCGATCGGATTGCCGAGCGAAACGCTCTACGCGGTCGCCGCGCGCGCCGAGGCGCTCACGCCCGCCGCGCGTGGCGCCTGGGCCGCACGCGGCGCCGAGCCGCGCTGGACCTGGCTCGTGCGCGCGAACGCGCAGCTCGAGCGTTTGCCGCAGCGCGGCCAACTCGTCGCGCGGCTGGTCGAGCGCTACTGGCCCGGGCCGCTGACGTTGCTTGTGCCCGGCCTCGTCGCCGGAGTCGAGGCGGCGGCGGAAGACGGCTGGACGGCCCTGCGCCGCCCGGCGAGCGCGGCAGCGCAAGCTGTGCTGCAAGCCTGCGAGGTCGACGTGCTGAGCGCCGACGCCGGCGCGCGCGACGCGCTGGCCCTCGACCAGCGTTTCGGCGCGGAACTCGCCTGCGTGCTCGACAGCGGTCCGACGCAGCTGGGCGAAGCCTCGGTGGTGCTCGCCGTCGGCCCCGGCCGCTTCGAACTCGTGCGCCCGGGGATCATCGACCTCAACGCGCTGCGCTCGGCGGCCGGATTGCGCATCGGCTTCGTGTGCACCGGCAACACCTGCCGCAGCCCGATGGCCGAGGGCCTCGCGCGCGCCCTGCTCGCCCAGCGGCTCGGCGTCGCGCCCGCGCGCATCGGCGATTTCGGCTTCAGTGTGAGCTCGATGGGCGTGCACGCCTCCTTCGGCGCGCCCGCGTCGTCGCACAGCGTGAGCGTCCTCGCCGAACGAGGCATCGACCTGTCCGAGCACAGCTCGCAGCCGGCCACGCCCGACCTGCTCGGCCGACTCGATCGGGTGTACGCGTTGACGCGCTCCCACCTCGAGGCGCTGCAGCACGTCCTGCCGCCGGGGCGCGCGCGCCACTGCGCGTTGCTCGACCCGTCGAACCGCGACATCGCCGACCCGATCGGCGGCCCGCGTTCGGAGTACGCCGCAGTCGCCGCGCAGATTGCGAGCGCGCTCGAGCGGCGCGCTCAAGAGTGGGTCTGAGACTCGCACGCGCCTGACGCACGGTGGCGTGCTACTCCGAGCGCGCCTGGTGGCGCGGGTTCACTGCCTCTCACTGCGCAGGCAATCCGAGCCTCAGCGCGCGTTGACCCTGCGGAGTTTCGCGCCAGCGCGGACAGAGTTGTTGCGCCTTCGCGAGCGCGGCCTGCGCCCCCGCGCTCTGACCGAGCGCGTGCAGCGCCGCCGCGACGTACAGGTGCACGTCGGCGCGCTCGGGCCGCAACTCCGCCGCGCGCAGACAGCCGCGCAAGCCGCCGCGGGCGTCGCTCACGCCCAACGCCGCGACTCCCGCGCGCAGTTGCTCGAGGAACTCGAGCTCCTCGAGCAGCGCACGCACCTCGGGGTCGCGCGCCGCGAGCGCTGCGTCGGCGCCGAGCGCCGTGCGCACCAGCTCGCGCGCGCTGACCGACTCGAGTTCGCCGCCGCGGCGCCGCGCTTCGCGCCAAGCGTGGGCGATGCGCGCCTCGCGCAGCGCAGCCAGTGCGCGGGCGAGCGCGTCCGCCGCATCGTTCGCGGGCCAGGGCGGCGCCGTGGCGCGCGAGGTGAGCAGTTCGAAGTTGCGCGGCAACCACTCGAGCAGCGGCGGATCGTCGGCGCGGGAGCGACTGACGATCCACGGATCGTCGTCGTTGAGCGCGCGCGGCGAACGCGGCCACTCGCGCAGGTCGGCGACCCAGCGCGCGCGCACGCCGTCGAACGTGTCGAGCCCCACGGCCGCGAGCGAGCTGCGCAGCGGCTCCTCGAGCGCGGCGAAACGCGCCGGATCGAGCTGCGGCGCGCGCGCTCCTCCGATCAGGATCCACTGCGTGCCAAAGGTCCAGGCGCAGCTCCACTCGAACGAACGCGCGAAGGCCTCGACCACGGCCGCGGCGACCTCGGGCGCGAGTGCGTGCGGCGGAACCCACTGCGCGAACAGGCCGTCCTCGGCGAGCGCTGAGTTGACGCGTGCGTAGAACTCGGGCGTGTAGAGGTACACGCCAAAGGGTGAATCGGGCAGCAGCGGCTCGATCGAGATCACGTCGAAGCGCTCGGTCGAACGGCCGAGCTCGCGCCGCCCGTCGCCGAGGCGAACCTGCACACGCGGGGCCTGCTCGCCGCGCGGCGCAGCGTCGTCGCCGCGGAGCGCGCCGCGGTTCACGCGCTCGAACCACGGCGCGAACTCGACCACCTTCGGCGAGAGTTCGAACAGCTCGATCGAACGCGCCTGTTCGTGTTCGGCGACCGCCCCGAGCGTGGTGCCCGTGCCCAGGGCGATCACGGCGACGCGCTCGGGCCGCGGATGCAGGAGCATCGGCAAATGGCCGAGCACGCGCATGTAGGCGTAGTCGCGGCCGTCGCCCGCGGCGCGGAACGTGTCCGTGAGCAGCGTGCGCTCGCCGAGGATTCCGTCGTCGACGACCGACACCGCAAAGTGCGCGTCCTCCGCGAAGGCGCGCAGCGTGAAGGCGGGATCGGAGAGCTTGGGCGAAGCGAGCGCGGGTTGCGGCGCGCGCCACGCGAGCGCGCAGGCGACGAGCGCGAGCGCGCCAACCGCGGCGATCCCGCGGCGCAGCGCGAATTGCCGCGCGAAACCGAGCGCCGCGAGCAGCCCACAGGCCGGCGCCAGGGCGAGGGCGAGCCCCACGCCGCCGTGTGGAACGAGCGCGGAGTGCAGGAGCGGGCCCGCCGCGAGGGCGCCGAAGGCCTCGAAACCGAGCACGCGCCCCAGGCGCGCGCCGCTCTCCCCCGCCATGGCGCGGTGCAACACCGGCGCGACGGCGCCCAGCGGCGCGAGCGTGGGAACGACGAGCGCGAACGTGAGCGGCAGATCCGCGAGCGCGCCCCAGTGCGCGCTCGCTTTCCACGCGGGCTGCAACTCGGCGACGATCCAGTTCAGCGTCGGTGAGCACCACAGCGGCCAGGTCGATGCGATGCAGGCGAGCGCGAGCACTTCGAGTACGCCGCGTGCGTCGCGGTGCGTGAAACGCGGCAAAAGCGCGGCGCCGAGCGCGAGCGCGAGCAGCGCCACGGCGACGACCCGCGTGAGCTCGCCGATCTGGCTGCCGACCCACAACACCGCCAGGCGCAGGCACAGCCATTCGAGCGCGAAGACCCACAGCGCAGTGATCAGGGCGATCCACGCGGCCGGTGCGTCGCCCACGGCGTGCTGCGGCGCGGCGTCGCTCGCCGCCGTGTCGGGCCGAGCTCGCAGCGCGCCCAAGGCGCCCAACGCGGCGCTCGCGGCGGCCACTGCGCAGGCCACGCCGAGGGCGGCGCTGCGCCCCGATGCGGCGCTGACTTCCAGCCCGATCCCCCAGGCGCCGAGCAGTGCGCCGATCAAGTTGGAGACGTACACCAGCGCTAGGCGCGGCGCGCCGCTGGCGCGCGACAACGCGCGGCACTGCAGCGTGAGCAACATGCCCTGCGGAAGCGCGGCGACAGCGACGAGCGCCAGCGCGAGTCCGGTCGATGCCGTGGCGGCGCTCGCGGCGCTCTTCAGGCCGACGGCGCACAGAGCGCCGAGGACGGGACCGAGGAGCGCGAGCGCGGCGAGCGCGCGCGCCGGACGCCCGGCGTGCCGGCCCGCGATCCACGCTCCCGCGCACCATCCGGCGGCGAACACACCCGGGCCGAGCGCGCCGCTCGCGGCGTGGCCGCTCGCCAGGCCCAAGTAGGCCAGCAGCACACTCTGCAGCCCCATTCCTGCTGCTCCACCGAGCAGCGCGGAGAGCGCTAGCAGCACCTGCGCCAGTCCGGGCATCGCGGCGAGCGCGTCAGCGTCGGACGTCCGTCGTGCCGAGCGATTCCCAGGCGTCCTGCGCGTTGGGGGCGCGGATCAGCCGCTCGCGGACGTCCTCGTGTCCGAGCACGCGCGCGACGTCCGCGAGGGTCCGGATGTGCTGCAGCTTCTGCGAGCGCGGAATCACCAGCAACACCACCAGGCGCGTCGGGTGCGAGTCGATGCTCTCGAAGTTCAGTCCGTTCGGGCGCGAGATCACGCCCATGCAGGCCGCCACGCGGTCGAGCTGATCCACGGCCGCGTGCGGGATGGCGATGCCGCGTTCCATGCCCGTCGACATCGAGCGTTCGCGCGCGAGCACCTGCTCGAGCACACTCGCCGCGCTGGCGCGCGGCAGACGCCCCATGACCACCAAGTGTTCGACCAGTTGGCGGATCGCGTCCCACTTGTCGGCGGGGTCGAACCCGACGAGCAGGTCGCCCGGCGTGAACAGTTGTCGCATCTCCATGCGACGCGCATCCTAGCCCGGCGCAGGCGCAAGAACGGAAGCCTCCGTGTGCGGACCAGCGTGCTGCGCCCCGCAAAGCGCCCGCGCGCACCGCGCGTCGACGGGACGCGACGCGCTCGCGGCGGCGCGCACCAGCGCGAACAACGACGGGCGTCTCGCCGGTGCCGCGCGGCGCGAATGGCGCGCCGCCAGGCTGCAAAACGCTGCGGTGCGCGCCCGCTCGGTAGGCCGCCATTTCGGGCGCGCAACTTTGGCGCTCCAGCGCGAGGCGCAGAGTGCCGGCGCGCCGAGCACGAGGCGAAACTCCACGGTTCGAGCCGCGCGGCGAAAGTCGCGCTCACGCTGCGCAGCGAATGGCTGGCCAGCTCGACCGCGCCCGCGGGAAGAAGCGCGCGTGCTCCGCGTCCAAGCCGCCCGTCGTCGCAGCATGTCGCGCGGCGACGCGCGCCGAGTTTGACAGCCCCCCGGCCCCCACCTAGAGTGCGCCGCGCCTGTCGAAGCGCGTCGTCTTGCCGCGCTAAGTTTCGCCCTGCCAAGAAGATACAGTCAACTACGAGCCCCCTCAGCAATGGACCGACGCGACCGCCGCCGCCTGTTCGCCGCCGCCCTCCTGCTCGCGCCGCTGGCGAGCGCCGCACCCGCCCGGGCCCAGAGCGACGAGGAACTGAAGGCCAAGCAGGCCGCGGCCGAAGCCGCGGGGATCCCGCAGGACGGTCAAGATGATGCGAAAGCCAAGGAGCGGGCCGCCGCAGCGGCCGCGCGTGGCCTGCCGCAGGACACGGTCGGCGCAAATCCCGGGCTGACGCCGGCACCGGCGCCGGCGCCGGCGCAGCCGGCGCAGATCCCCGTCGCCCCAGCCGGTGGCCGTCCGGGCATCGCGCCGCCCAACAACGTGCAGAGCAACCCGGCCGGAGCGCGCCCCGCTCAGCCGGCGCAGCGGCCGACGACCCAGGCGCCCAGCAACCGGCCGAGCAGCGGCGCAGCCACGGAGGGAGGCGGTGAGATCGTCGACGTCGGCGATTTCTACTTGCTCAGCATCGACGAGAACACCGAAGGCATCGACCTGATGTGGCTCACGAAGATGTGCCAGGTCGCCACCGGCAAGAACCTGACGCCGGACAAGTCGGTCGCGACGCAGCTCGGCGACACCAAGATCAAGATGTTCGGCCAGAAGCGGATTCCCAAGGCCGAGTTCTACGAGTTCTATCAGATCCTGATGTTCATCAACGGCTTCACCATCACGAAGGTGGGGCCGGATCACCTCGCGGTGTACTTGATCCAGTCGATGAGTCCGCAGGGCGGCGCGCGCGCGGCCGGCGGCCTCAAGGACGAAGCGATCTACGTGCTGCCCGACGAGCTCGATCGCTACGCCGACCAGGTCGCGACGCAGATCCTGACCGTGCTGCACCTGCCGAATTACGACGTGCGCACGCTGCAGAGCACGCTGCGCCCGCTGATGCCCAACGACCAAACGGGCAGCGGCATCATGCCGGTCGGCAACACGCAGAGCGTCGTGCTGCGCGGCTTCGCGCCGAACATCGTCGCGCTCGCGCGCATCCTGCGCCTGGTCGACCAGGAGGCTGCGAAGGACACCGGCGTCACGCCGGCGTTCGAAGTGATCCCGCTCGAATTCGCCGCGGCGGAAGACCTCGCGGAGATCCTCGAGCAGCTGCTCGAAGCCCGCAAGCGCGAGTCGCAGGCGCGGCGGCAGGCTAACCCGCAGGGCGCGACCGGCCAGATCCAAAACGGCGGCGGCGAGAGCAAGATCCTCACCTATCCGCGCACGAACTCGTTGCTCGTCATGGCGCTGCCCAGCGACATGCAGGCGATCAAGGAGCTCGTCGCGCGCCTGGACGTCGAGGTCGTCGAGCCCGAGCGCACGTACCACGTGTACGCGCTCGAGCACGTCAAGGCTGCCGATCTCTCCGAGGTCCTCGAGGACTTCCTGCAGAGCGCGCAGCGTGTGCAGCAGCAGGGTGCGGGCGGCCGCGGCGGCGGCGCGCAGGCCGCGCCGGCCGCGACGGGCCTCACGAGCCGCGACAACGAAGTCGTCGTGGTTCCCGACGAAGCGACGAACTCGCTGCTCATCGCCGCCAGCCGTCGGCGCTACGAGGAAGTGCTCGAGCTCATCCATCGCCTCGACCTGCGCCAGGACCAGGTGCTGATCGAAACGGCGCTGATCGAACTGTCCGGACGCAACAACCTCGACCTCGGCGTCGAGCTGGGCGTCGCCGACGTCCCCGGCTCGGGCACCGGCGGGTTCGGCGTGTCGAGCTTCGGGCTCAGCACCTTCACCGACACGGACAACGACGGCATCCCGGACATCCGCACGCCCACGCTGGGCAACGGCATCACCGCCGGCATCATCGACGCCGACGACTTCTCGCTGCCGATCCTGGTCCGCGCGCTGCGCGACCGGCAGGACACGAACGTGCTGAACATCCCGTCCGTGCTGGTGAACAACAACGGCAGCGCGACGGTCAACACGCTCGACGAGCAGCCCACCACGCAGATCACCAACGCGGGCGTCGGCGGCCAGACTCAAGAGAACTTCAACGACTACCAGAAGGCGGGCATCACGATGCAGATCTCGCCGTCGATCAGCTTGAGCGGCTACCTGCGCCTGAGCGTGTCGCTGGAGGTGTCGAACTTCGTCGGGACCTTCAGCGGTCCGATTCCCCCGCCGCGCATCACGCGTTCGCTGCAGACCTCGGTCAACGTGCCCAACGGCGACACGATGGTCATCGGCGGCATCGTGGTCGACAACAAGAGCGAACAGCGCACGTCGATCCCGCTGCTGGGCGACATCCCGGTGCTCGGCACGATGTTCCGGCGCGACGTCGACAACCAGAACCGCACCACGCTGTACTTCTTCGTCACGCCGCACATCCTCAAGGACAAGAACTTCTCCGACCTCGCGGAGATCAGCTACAAGGTCAAGCTCGACGCCGCCGAGAAGATCGGCGCGGAGCGTGTGCGCCTGATCGACCCGGTGTTCGGCGGCAAGGAAACCGAGATCGACTTCAATGGCTTCGACGTGCCGCTGTTCCGCAGCCCGGGCGGCGGCGAGATGGAGTCGAGCATGGTCGGCCAAGACCCCAAGAAGGCGGCAGGCAAGGTGGATCCGCAGGGCGCGAGCAAGGTTGACGCGCCGGCAGCGGGCAAGCCTTGAATCCGCGCCCGCACTCGAAGTCGACGGACGTCAACACGCCGAGCGTCATTTCCAAGGACTACCTCCCCACACTCCGCACCCCCATGGCGAGCCTCTCGGACATGTTGGTCGACGCGGGCCTGTCCCGCGAACGGCTCGAGGAGTGCCGCAAGCTCGCGGCCGAAAGCGGCGACTCACTCGACAAGATCATCCTGCAGCGCGAGTACCTGGCCGAGGACAAGCTGCTGCGCGTCTACGCCCAGCACCTGGGCTACGAGTTCCGCGCGTCGCTGGAGGACGTCAAGGTCCCCACGGCCTTCGTGAACCGCGTGCCGGTGCAGTTCACGCGCAACTACAACCTCGTCGCGCTCGAGGAAGACGGTTCACTGCTCAAGGTGGCGACCTGCTCGCCGCTCGATCCGCATCCGATGGACGACCTGTCGGCGCTGTACGGCGCCGACATCGAGCCCGTTCTCGCGCCGCGCCAGGAGATCACGCAGCTGATCGGACGCGCGTACCGCCACAAGGCCGACGGCGTGGACGAGGCGTTGGCGGACGTCGCCGAGGACGGCGACATCGCCGGCCTCGCCGAGAAGATCGAGGAAGGCGAAGACGTCCTCGACAGCTCGAACAAGGCGCCGATCATCAAGCTCGTCAACACGATCTTGTTCCAGGCGCTGAAGCTGCGCGCGTCCGACGTGCACTTCCACCCCTACGCGGACCGGATGCAGGTGCGCTTCCGCATCGACGGCATCCTCTACGACATGGATCCGATCCCGCGCAAAGCGCAGGAGGCGATCGTCAGCCGCGTCAAGGTCATGGGCAAAATGGACATCGCCGAGCGCCGCCTGCCGCAGGACGGCCGCGCGACGATCCGCATCGGCGACGGCGAAGTCGACGTGCGCATCAGCTCGGTGCCCACCACCACGGGCGAGCGCATCGTCATGCGTTTGCTCGACAAGACCGCGAAGCTCTACACGCTCGAAGAGATCGGACTGAGCAAGAAGAACGAGGCGATGCTGCGCGACTTCTCGAGCTACAACCACGGGATCATCTTGGTGACGGGTCCCACCGGCTCGGGAAAGACCACCACGCTCTACGCAGCGCTCAACGAAGTCGACACGACCGAGAAGAACGTGCTGACGATCGAAGACCCGGTCGAATACTCACTGGGTGGAATCAGCCAGGTGCAGGTCAACGCGAAGAAGGGCCTGACCTTCGCGTCGGGCTTGCGCTCCTTCCTGCGTCAGGACCCCGACGTGATGATGGTCGGTGAAATCCGCGACCTCGAAACGGCGGAAGTCGCCATCCGCGCGGCGCTGACGGGCCACTTGGTGTTCTCCACCGTCCACACCAACGACGCGCCGAGCACCGTCACGCGTCTGGTCGACCAGGGCGTCGAGCCGTACCTCGTGTCGAGCTCGATCGTGCTGGTCGTCGCGCAGCGCCTCGTGCGCACGATCTGCAAGCACTGCCGCGTGGTCGTGCCGATGACCGACGAGTGGGCCGCCAAGTGCAAGAAGCTCGGCCTGACGCCGGCCGACCTCGACCACAAGATCGCCTACGGACCGGGCTGCGACGAGTGCTTCAACTCGGGCTACTCGGGCCGCACCGCGATCTACGAGTTCATGCCCATGTCGGAGGAGTTGCGCACGCTCGTGATGAACGGCGCAAACGCCACGCAGCTCAAGAAGAAGGCCATCGAACAGGGCGTCATCACGTTGCGCGCCGACGGCGTCGACAAGGTACGCCAGCGGCTGACGACGCCCGACGAGGTGCTGCGCGTCACCCAGCTGGACATGGAATGAACTCGAGGAACTAGACTCCGAATAGACTCCAGAGCGGGCGACGACCAGCGCGCCCCGAACCAGTCCATACCGTGCCGATCTACCAGTACAAGGCCTATGTCGCCGGCGGCGGCGTGACGACGGGCGTCATCGACGCCGACACTCCGCGCGATGCACGGACGCGCCTGCGGCGCGACAACATCCTCGTCAGCGAGATCAGCGAGCTGCGCGGCGGCCGCAAGGTCAAGGGCGCGGAGGCGGGAGGCGTCGCCGCGGCCAAGGGCCCGTCGGTGATGGAGCGGCTCAAGGCCATGCGTTCGACGGCGAACGCGCCCAGCAACGCCAACCTCGACATCGTCTCCGCGGCGACGCGCCAACTCGGCACGCTCCTCGCCGCCGGTATCCCGCTGACCGAAGCGCTGCGCGCGCTGATCGAGCAGACCGAACACCGCGAGGCGGAGACGATGTTCCGCCAAATCCGCGAGCGCGTCAGCCAGGGCTCGTCGCTCGCCGACGCGATGGCCGAACAACCGGCCTGGTTCAACGACCTGTACGTGAACATGGTTCGCGCCGGTCAAGCGACGGGCAACCTGGACGTCGTGTTCCGACGTCTGGCGGACTACATGCAGGCGCAACGCTCGCTGCGCCGCAAAGTCGTTTCGGCGCTCATGTACCCGGCCATGATGGTCGGCATCGGCGTGATCGTGGTGAGCATCCTGATGACGGTCGTCGTGCCCAAGATCACGGGCATGCTGATCGACACGGGCCAGTCCTTGCCCGGCCCCACGCTCGTGCTGATCGCCATCAGCGACGGGTTCAAGAATTACTGGTGGCTGGGCTGTTTGATCATCGCCGCGATCTCGTTCGCCTTCGAGCGCGTCTACAACACGTCGCCGAACGGACGCCTGGCGATCGACCGCAACCTGCTGCGCCTGCCCGTGCTCGGCGACCTGCTGCGCAAGCAAGCCATCGCCCGCTTCACCCACACGCTGGCGACGCTGCTCGAGAGCGGCGTGCCGGTCGTTTCGAGCCTGGAGATCACGCGCAACGTCGTCGGCAACCGCGTCATCGCGGACGCCACCGAGGTGATCCGCACGCGCATCCTCGAGGGCACCGACATCGGCACTCCCATGCGCGCCACCGGGGCCTTCCCGCCGGTCGTGTGCTACATGGTCCAGGTCGGGGAGCAGTCCGGCGAGCTCGAGCAGATGCTCGACCGCGTGGGCGCGGCCTACGACGAGGAAATCGACGTCACGACCAGCCGGGTCACCAGCGTCCTGGAGCCCATCCTGATCGTGTTCCTGGCCATCGTGGTCGGCTACATCGTCATCGCGATCGTGCTGCCGATCCTCAAAGTCGGGCAGATCCAGTAGCTTCGGACGTCTAAACCCGCATGCCGCCGCGAGCGGCCCCGCCCGCCTCCGTTCCGCAAACAGCCCATGAAGACATTCCATCGAAGCGCCGTGCGCGGCTCGCGCCGCGGTTTCTCGCTCGCCGAACTGATGGTCGTGATCGTGATCCTCGGTCTGATCGCGACCATCGTTGTGCCCAACCTGCTCAGCCGCCTGACCTTCGCGCAGAAGGAAAAGGCGCTGATGGACATCGGCAGCATCGAGAGCACGATCGAGACCTACGCCGCCCTGAACAACGGCCGGCTGCCCGAGAGCCTGGACGTGCTCGTCACGCCGGACCAGAACGGCATCACGCTGCTCAAGGGCGCGACCACGGTGCCGCGCGACCCCTGGGGCAACCCCTACGGGTACGAACCGCCGAGCGCAGGTCGCCCGTTCCGCGTCTTCAGCCTGGGCAAGGACGCAGCGCCGGGCGGCGACGGCGAGAACGAAGACGTCGACAACTACACCGCTCGCAACCGCAACAACAAGTAGCCGCGAGGCCCGTGAAAGGCACGCCGTGACGCCGCGCCGCAGTTCCGAGGGGGGCTACACCCTGGTCGAGTTGATGGTGGTCATCATCGTCCTGGGCCTCTTGGCGACCGGCGTGTACGTGACCTGGGAAGCGGTGGTGCCGCGCACGAAGCTCAACACGGCCGTGCGCGAGCTCGCCGCAGCTCTGCAGGAAACACGCTCGGACGCGATCTCGCGCGGCGTGCCGTTCACGGTGGAGTACTTCTTCGAGGCCGAGGGCGAGCGGCCGCGCGGCTACCGGGTGGTGACGCCGTTCCGCGCGGGAGGCGCGGGCGGACTGGCGAACAGCACGGAAGCGCGCTTCGCCAAGGCGTGGAAGGCGCTGCCCGACAACATCGAGTTCCAGTCGATCACGGTCAACGGCCAGCTCTACACCAAGGGCAGCTGCGAGGTCCGCTTCGACGCGCGCGGAAGCGCCTCCGACCACACGATCGTGCTCGTGCAGCAGCCCTACCGGAACAACATCTTCACCATCGAAGTGCAGGCGCTGACCGGCCTGATCCAGTTCCACCCCGGCGAGTTCATCCGCGACCTTCCCGAAGACGCCGATTTCGAGTGACGCCCGTGCCGCACGCCAGCCACCTCCCGCGCCGCCACGTTTCGCGCAGACGCGCCGGCTTCACGCTGGCGGAGGTCGCGGTCACGATCGCCATCGTGGGGCTCGCGCTGGCGTGGATGCTCCAGACGTTGAGCAGCTCGAAGATGACGGCTGCGTACTCGCGCAACCTCAAGCTGGCGCGCGAGCTCTCGTTGTACACGCTGGGACAGATCGAGTCGGGGTTGTTCGAAGAGGAGCTCGAGAACGAGCGCATCGAGGGCGTGTACGCCGACGAGGGCTACCCCGACTTCGCCTTCGAGGCGGTGATCGGCGACGAGAGCCTCAGCCCCGATCCGTCGAACCAGCAGTCCTTCGACAACTGGCGCCACGAGCGCGATCAACGCGACCGCAAGCGCAGCAGCGCGAGCGCCAGTTCCGAAGACGAAGAAGATGTCGAGGAGCCCTACGAGCGCATCCAGGTGCGCGTGACGTTCCCCAAGCTCGGCGAGCTCAAGAACGAGTACGTGATCGAGCGCTGGTTGCCGTGGCGCCAGCTGCACCCCGAAGAACCCACCGGTGAGGACGGTGAAGCTGCCGGCGGTTCGGGCGCGCCGAGTGCATCCGGCGCGGGCAAGTCGGGCTCCGGAGCGGCGCGATGAGACGAACAGCCGCACTGGCCAGCTCGGTCGCGCGCCGCGCGCGCGCCGCCTTCACGCTGGTGGAGGTCATGGTCGTGTTGCTGATCGTCAGCGCCATCATGCTGGCGATGACGCAGCTGCTCGAAGCGGCGCGCATCAGCCGCGACACGATCCACAACATCCAGGAGACCCAGCTCGCCGGCCCGGCGATCATGGACCTGATCGAGCGCGACCTGCGCGCGCTGGTCACCTACGACCGCGCACCGGACAAGCTGATCCGCGTGCGCAACCGCGTCGTGCTCGGCCACGACGCCGACCGCATCGACTTCGTGACTGCGACCGACAGCGTCGTGCCGGTCGAAATCGACCGCCGCTGGGTGCGCAGCGACGTGAACGAGGTCGGCTACGTGCTGCGCGCCAGCCCGCGCGACGACGAGTTCCTCGAGCTCTACCGGCGCGAGGACTTCTTCGTCGACGAGGAGCCCTTCGCCGGCGGCGCGTACACCTTCCTTCACGACCACGTGAAGCACTTCGACATCCAGGTCTTCGACGAGGACGGCCGCGACGCCAAGCCGCTCGAGGAGTGGGGCGAGCGCGAAGAGCAGACGGGCGTGCCCAAGCGCATCGAGATCCGCCTCACGCTGGAGCTCGCGCCGCGCCTTTCGCAGGAGCAGCAGCACTACTCCCCCATGGGGCAGCGCACGGTCACCTACACGCGCATCGTCCGCTTCGGCGATGACCTTCTGGCGCAGGTCGAGATCAGTCCGATCCCCACGATTCCCAGCTTGGGCGCTGCGCCCAACGCGAACGCGGCAGGCGGTGCGGCGGCCGGGGCGGCTGGCGCCGGAGGTCAGCCCGGAGGCGGCGGCCCTGCAGACGGTGGCAATCGCGGCGGCGGCAATCGAGGTGGTGGCGGCGGCGCGGCCACGGTGGGCGCTGGCGGCGGCCTCGGCGGCTGAGCGAAGGCGTCACGCGCCGAGGCGCGTCCGTGCCGCTCGTCGGCTGTGCTCGAGCGCTTGACCGCGTCGCTCTGAGCCTTGGCGCGGTGCGCGGCAACACCCGCACGACGGCGTTGCCTCGCCCAGTTGGCCGCCTTGCAAGCGCGTCACGAGCGGTGGCCGCCGCGAACGACACAGGCGCAGCAGCGCTCCTCCGCGCCGAGCACAGCGGTGCTGAGGAACGTCGCGCGTCGATGCCCCACGAGCGAGCCGACGCACCACCGGAGCTGACCCCTGATGCGGGGTCAGCTGCGAACCGCGCGCCCGAGACCGCTGCGGCCGCGCAGATAGGGCTGCAACGGCGCGGGAACGCGCACGGTCCCATCGCGTTGCTGGTGGTTCTCGAGGATCGCGATCAGCATGCGCGCGCTCGCCGCGACCGTGTTGTTCAGCGTGTGGCAGAAACGCACCTTGCCTTCGCTGTCGCGGTAGCGCAGCCCCAGCCGCCGCGCTTGGTACTCACCGAAGCGCGAAGCCGAGTGCGTTTCGCCGTAGCCGCCGCGCGAAGGCATCCAGGTTTCGATGTCGAACTTCTGCACCTGGGGCGCGCCCAGGTCGCCGCCGCACACGTTGACGATGCGGTAGGGCAACTCGAGCGACTGCAGCAGGTGCTCGGCGTTGTCCACGATCGCAGCGTGGTGCTGGATGGAGCGCGCGTCGTCGGCGACGTCGAGCACGACCTGCTCGACCTTCTGGAACTGGTGTACGCGGTACAGGCCGCGCGTGTCGCGACCGGCGGCGCCCGCCTCGCGGCGGTAGCAGCTCGACAGCGCGACGTAGCGAATCGGCAGTTCCTCGAGCTTGAAGATCTCGTCCTTGTGGAGCGCCGTGACCGGGACTTCCGCCGTGCCGACCAAGCACAGATCGTCGCGCTCGTCGCAGCGGTAGGCCTGGTCCTCGCCGCCGGGGAAGTAGCCGGTGCCGACCATGATCTCGCTGCGCACGAGCGTGGGCACCGAGAGCGGCGTGAAGCCGCGCTCCACCATCAGGTCGAGCGCGTAGCGCATGACGGCGGTCTCGAGCAGCGACAGATCGCCCTTGAGCACGTAGTTGCGCGAGCCCGAGAGCCGCGCGGCGCGCTCGATCTCGAGCCAGCCCTGGGCTTCGGCGAGCGCGACGTGGTCGAGCGCCTCGAAGTCGAACTTGCGCGGCTCGCCGACGCGTTTGACCTCGACGTTTTCGCTGTCGTCCTTGCCCTCGGGCACTTCCGCGGCCGGCACGTTGGGGATGCGCAGCAAACGCGCATCGAGATCGGCCTGCAACGCGCGCAGACGTTCCTCGCCCGCCGCCAGTTGCGCCTTGAACGAGTTCACTTCCGCGATCAACGCCGGGCGCTTGTCCGCGGCCGCCTTGCCGACTTCCTTCGAGAGCGCGTTCTGACGCGCCCGCAGGTTGTCGACCTCGGTCTGCACCGCGCGCGCCTCGACGTCGACTCGCAGCAGCCCCTCGAGGTCGACAGCGATGCGCTTCTTGCGCGCACCTTCGCGGATGAGGTCGGGATTCTGACGGATCAGCTTGAGGTCGAGCACGGGCGGAGGGGAGTATCGGTGCGGTCGGAGTTCGAATGCAGCCGCGCATTGTGCCCTGAGCCGCGCGGCGACGGGAGAGCGAGCGCGTGGGAACGCTCGCGCTCGGCAGTTACTTGAACTCGCTCGAGATGTCGCCGAGCAGCTTGTGCTTCTTCTCGGACAGCTGAGCCTCGACCGACTCACCCTTCTTGATCGCGAACTTGGTGTCGATCGGCCGCCAGGTGTCGGCTTCGACGAAGCGGAACGAGCCGTCCTCGTTGCGCTCGAGCAGGTCCATCACGATGTCCATCTTCTCGGGCTTGCCGCCCTTCTTGGAGCCGGCCTTGCGCACGCTGACTTAAGGCCGCGGCACGCAGTTCCAGAAGCGCTCGTAGCGTTCCTTGGCGCTGCCGACGACCACCACGCTCTTGCCCTTGACGGTGAGCGACTCCTCGGCGGCCTCGGTCGAAAACTCGAAATTGAACGGCGCGCCCAGGGTCACCACCGTCTCGGCGCCCTTGCTCACCGTGAAGCGCCGCCCGTCGCTGCCCGGCAGGATCAGGCACTTGACCGTCTGGGTCTTCTTGCCCTGGCGCAGTTCACCGACCATCAACTCGTACTGTCCGACGGGGACCGCGAGCGGCTTCTTGTTCTCGGTGACGAGGTCGAAGTAGCAGCCTTCGAGGTTGCCCGTGCCCTTGAGGATCAGGAAGTTGGGCGGCACGGGCCCCTTGAAGTCGAGCTTGAGCGTCCCGGTCTCCAGCGGCGTGGCGCGGTACTCGAGCTGCATGCCGGCGGCCAGCGGCTTGACCTCGTACCACGCGCCGCCGACTTCCAGGTACTTGCTCCAGGGCCGCGCGCGCTTGGAGGCGCCGACCACCACGCAGTCGTAGTCGGGCTGCGCCAGGCCCTCGGAGAGGCCGGGGTAGTAGAAGGGCTTGGGTTCGCTGCCGTACTCGCCGTCCATGTTCTCGTCGAGCACACGCACCGGCGTGCCGTTGATCGATGCGACCACGCTCGCGGCGTTGATCACATAGACGCGCATCTGGTTGTCGTCGGGCTGCAAATTGGTCTGCAGGCCCTGGAAACGATCGTCTTGGATTCCGGTCTTGAACAAGAAGCCCCAGCGAAGCTTGTCCGCGCCCAACTCCAAGTCGACCGCGGTGAAGTTGCCCGTCATGGGCAGCGGCTTGTCCGCTGTACCGTCGCGATTGACGTCGACGCCAGCCTTGGCCGATTCGGTGCGCACGACGGACGGTCCCTTCTCGCCCAGCGCTTGGAAGTCCGCCTTCGAGCCCTTGGCGCCCAGGTTCACGATGGGCCACATCTGGTACAGCTCGTCGGCGGTGAACAGCGGTCGCGCGAACTTCTCGAGGCTGTCGACGAGTTCGAAGGTGGTCGCGGCCACCACCGGCGCGGCAGCCGCGGGCGGCGGCGTCGCGGGATCCGCGGGCGCGTTGGGGTCCGCTGCAGGCGCAGTTCCGAACCCTGCGGCCACGAGCTCTTCGAAGCGCCGCTTGCAGCTCTGGTAGTAGCTGTAGTTCAGCGCCACCTTGTCGAAGTTCGCCACGGCCTTGCCCCACCACTCGCAGGCGCGTCGCAGGTCAGCGTTCTTGCCGCGGTAGTTCTCGTCCGCGCTGACCGCCGCGCCGGCCGCGGCTTGGGCCGCGAAGTAGTGATCGCCGAGTTCTTCGAAGCGCGTCGAGTAAGCGGCGAACTCCGCGCCGACCATCTCGTACACGGCGGAGTCCTTCGCTCCAGCGACGTTGGCGTTGAGCGCCTTGAGCTTCTCGTAGTACTTGACCTCGAGCTTGTAGCGCTCCTCACGGCGCGGTTTGTCGAAGGCGAGCTCGGAGTGGTAGCGGTACAGACGCTCGACGAAGTCGGTCTTGAACACCTCGCTCCAGGTCTTGGAGAGCGCCTGGAACTCCGCCTCGATCTCCGCGCTGCTTCCGACCGCCATCGCGTTCGCCAGTTCCGAGACCAGGCGGATCGCCTCGTCCTGGTTGCCGCGCACCAGCCGCACCATCTCCTCGTGCGCACCGACGACCTGGGCCGCCTTGAAGTTCTTCTTGAACTGCGCGTACTTGTCCTGCGCCTGGACGAGCGCGGGAAGCGGGGCGGGCGCGGGAAGCGAAGCGGGCGCGAGAGCGCAGACGAAGGGCAGAAGGATCATGTCGCGTGTCCTGGAACCGGGGCGGGGCGACGCGCGCCTGCGCCCACGGGTGGCGCATCCGCGCGCGCGATCGGCCGTTGGGCCGGGCGAACACGAGAGGATAGCCCTCCGCCCGATCTGGTCACAGGGGAACCGCTCGCGCGACCTCGCGAGCGCGGGCTAGCCGCCGCCGCGGCGCGAGCTCATGCGCTTCAGAAAGTCGCGTTCTCGCGCGGAGAGCGAGCCGATGCCCTCCTTGTGGATGCGCTCGAGCAACGCATCGAGGCGTCGCTCATCGTCTTCGCGCGACGCCACCGCACGCGCCTCGCGGCGCGACTCCAGTTCGGCCAGCGGGTCGATCCACACCCAACGTTGACGCACGGCGAGGAAACCCAGGAGGGCGCCGGCCAAGTGCACGAGGAAGGCGACGTCTCCGTTGGCGCCCTTCAGCGCAAACACGAGCCGGATCAAGTCGATCCCGACGAGGATCAGCGCCAGCGTCTTCAGGCGCAGGCGCACGATCAGGAAGAACACCGGGAGGTTGGGCTGAAGGACCGCCACGGCGACGATCAGGAACATGACGGCGCCGGACGCGCCGACCGTGGGAGCTCCGACGCCGGCCAGCGTGCTGAACAGGATCTGGGCGACACCGCCTACGACCAGCGCCCCGAGAAACCACCAGAGCATGCGGCGCGGGCCAAAGCTCGACTCGAACAGCGAGCCAAAGCCGTACAGCGCCAAGAGGTTGAAGAGCAGGTGCAGCGGATCGCGCGTCGAGTGGAGGAATCCGTAGGTGACGAGTTGCCAGAGCGGAAAGAAAGGACTCCACTCGCGCCACAAGGCGGGGTCGAGCGCCAGCAGTTCATAGACGCTTCGCGCGCCCGGCAAATCGCCGACGAGGAAACCGAGCACGCCGATCACGCCGAGCGTCCAAAGCAGCATGCGGGTCACGCTGCGCATCGGCGGCAACCCGAACGACGGGCCACCGCCGGAGTCCGACTCGGGCTCGAAGGGCTCGTAGTAGTCGCGGGCCGTCTTCATGCGCTCGCCGCCGTGGGCACGGCCTAACCGCGCGACCCGCCCGCGGCCCGCTCCGCCGCGAGAACCGTGTTCGAGAGCAGCATCGCGATCGTCACCGGTCCGACCCCGCCCGGCACTGGAGTGAGCCAGC
>Ga0169931_10003646_pt1 | contig 24314 bp, 25 predicted proteins | sample Kivu_15m_20L_FD_129675 | JGI IMG/M metagenome (GOLD analysis project Ga0169931, IMG submission 129675) | Freshwater microbial communities from Lake Kivu, Western Province, Rwanda to study Microbial Dark Matter (Phase II) - Kivu_15m_20L... | ecosystem: Environmental > Aquatic > Freshwater > Lake...
ATCTGCGTCACAAGTTCCCGCAGGTCTTTGCGCAACGCCTTTATTCGAGCGGCTACGAGCCGGCCTTTGACCTGGATGCTGCCCTTTCGGAAGCCCGGCAGATGAGCGGGCGCAACGACCCGGATGCGCACCTCGGCGACAACCTGCATGCGCATCTCGGTGTGCCGCTTGGCGGCACGACGCGCTTTCTCGGCCCGCAGGCCCAACCGCGCACCGCTGCCCGCGCAACCACCGCACAACCGGCCGCGTCGGCTGCAACTGCCGCGGGAGAACCCTGATGGACGCGCTCTTCAGTCTCGATGGCCAGGCGGTCCCCTTCGTGCAGGGTCAGAGCCTGATCGAGGCTGCACACGCTGCCGGACACTATATTCCGCACCTGTGCTGGCATCCGGATTTCGCGGCGCACGGCTCGTGCAAGCTGTGCACCGTGAAAGCCGATGGCCGTTTCGTCACCGCTTGCACCACCGCCGCAGGCAAGAACCAGCGGGTTGAAAATCGCAGCGCCGAACTCGATGCCAAACGCTCCACCATGCTGCAACTCCTCTTCGTGGAGGGCAACCATTTCTGCCCTGCCTGCGAAAAAAGTGGCGATTGCACGCTACAGGCAAGCGCTTACGAACTCGGGATGCTCTCGCCGCACTTCGACCACTTCTTTCCGGACCGCCCGGTGGATGCCTCGCATCCGGAGGTGCTGCTCGACTTCAACCGCTGCATCCTGTGTGAACTCTGCGTGCGCGCCAGCCGCACGGTTGACGCCAAGGACGTGTTTGCCATCGCCGGACGCGGAAGCGCCTCGCATCTGATCGTCAACAGCCCAAGCGGTCTCCTGGTCGACTCGGACTTCGACGCGAGCGACCGCGCCGCGCAGATCTGCCCGGTGGGCGTGATCCTGCGCAAGAGGGTTGGCTTTGCGGTGCCGATCGGCGAGCGCACCTACGACGAAAAACCGATCAGCTTTGCACGCAGGAGCCCATGAGCCTCAACAGTCAACCCAGGGCAAGAGTTGCCACGGTTTCGCTGGCAGGCTGCTTCGGCTGCCATATGTCGATTCTCGACATCGATGAACGACTGCTCGAACTGCTCGAGCATGTGGAGTTCGACCGCTCGCCGATCAACGACATCAAGCACTGCGGACCCTGCGACATCGGCCTCATCGAGGGCGGCGTCTGCAACGCCGAGAACGTCCACGTCCTGCGCGAATTCCGTCGCCAGTGCAAGGTGCTGGTTGCGCTTGGTGCCTGCGCGGTCAACGGCGGCTTACCCGCCCAACGCAACCATCTGCGCATTGGCCGCATTCTTCAGGAGGTGTATTGCACCGGCACCGGGTTGCAGGCGGGGAGCGCCATCCCAAACGACCCGGAGTTGCCACTGCTGCTCGACAAGGTCCACCCGGTGCATGAGGTGGTGCGCATCGACTACTTCCTGCCCGGTTGTCCGCCCTCGGGCGATGCGATCTGGAGCTTCCTCAACGACCTGCTCGCCGGCCGCGAACCGAAACTCGGCCACGGGCTGCTGCACTACGACTGAAGGAGCGCCCATGTCGGATCTCGAAACCGCCCGTTTGCCTGCCGAAAGGCTGCGTCGTGTGGCGATCGACCCGATCTCGCGGGTGGAGGGCCACGGCAAGGTCACCTTGCTGCTCGATGAACACAACCGGGTCCATCAGGCGCGACTCCATATCGTGGAGTTTCGCGGCTTCGAGGTCTTCATCCAGGGCCGCCCGTATTGGGAGGTTCCGGTGATGGTGCAGCGGCTGTGCGGCATCTGCCCGGTTTCCCATCACCTCGCCGCGAGCAAGGCGCTCGACCGCATCCTGGGTGCCGACGTACTCACGCCCACAGCCGAAAAGTTGCGTCGCCTGATGCACTACGGGCAGATCCTGCAATCGCATGCGCTGCATTTCTTTCACCTCTCCCTGCCCGACATGCTGTTTGGCTTCGAGACCGATCTGCAACGTCGCAACATTGTGGAAGTTGCCGCGAAGTATCCGGAGATTGCTCTGCAGGGCGTGATGCTGCGCAAGTTCGGCCAGGAAGTGATCCGCCTCACTGCGGGCAAGCGGGTGCATGGCACCGGCTCGGTCCCGGGAGGCGTGAACCGTTCGCTCAAGAGCGACGAGCGCGCGCTGCTCGCAGGGGGCGCCGCACAGGCTGTGGACTGGAGCGCCGGTGCGGTCGACATCGTGCGCGAGATGCACGAGCGCAACCGGGATCTCTACGACAACTTCGGGACCTTTCCGTCGAGCTACATGAGCCTGATCGGCGCCGACGGTACGCTCGACCTCTACGACGGTGCGCTCCGGGTGATCGATTCCGAGGGTCGCCGACTCTTCGACGGCATCGATGTGCAGGGCTACCAGCAACTCATCACCGAGTCGGTGAAGCCGTGGAGCTACATGAAGTTCCCCTACCTGAGCCGGCACGGCGCAGAAGATGGCTGGTATCGCGTTGGCCCGCTCGCGAGAGTGCAGACCTGCGACCGCATGCCCACGCCGCGCGCGGAGGCAGCGCGCAAGGCTTTCTGCGCCTACAACGGCGGGGCCCTGCGGCATGCATCGCTCGCCTTTCACTGGGCCCGCATGATCGAGATGCTCTGCGCAGCCGAGATCGTGGAGGAACTGCTCGCCGATCACGACCTTGAAGGCCACGACCTGGTGGTGAGCGGCGAGCGGCGCCGCGAGGGCGTGGGCGTGATCGAGGCGCCGCGGGGCACCCTGATCCACCACTACCAGGTCGGCGACGATGACCTGGTCACGATGGCCAACCTGATCGTCTCCACAACACACAACAACCAGGCGATGAACACCGCAGTGCGCGAAGTTGCCCGCAACTACTTCGATGGGCGCGAAGTCACCGAGGGGCTCCTCAATCATATCGAGGTGGCCATCCGTGCCTACGATCCCTGCCTGTCCTGCGCCACGCATGCGCTGGGCCAGATGCCGCTGGTGGTGAGCGTGGTGGATCCCGAGGGCAACGAAGTCGCCCGGAGGGTTCGCGAATGACTGCACTCGTGCTCGCCTGGGGCAATCCAAGCCGCGGCGACGATGCGCTCGGGCCACGCTTTGCAGAGCAGATCGAACGCTGTGGCTACCCGGGCGTGGAGTGCCTCGTGGATTTTCAGCTGCAGGTGGAACACGCGCTCGACCTCGAGGGACGGCAGCGGGTGCTCTTTGTGGATGCGAGCCATGCCGCCGGCTGGAGCGATGCCGAGTGCTTTCGCGTCACCCGCCTCCGCCCGGGGCCGCAAATCACTTGCGGCTCGCACGCCATGCGACCCGATGAGGTGCTCCGCGTCTGGTCGCTGCTCAAGGCGTCGCCACCGCCCCCGTGCTGGCTGCTTGCCATCCGCGGCTACCGCTTTGCGCTCGGCGAGGAGGTTTCGGATGCCGCGCAACGCTGTCTGCGCCACGCGCTCGTCTGGGCACAGTCCTTTTTGCAGTCCGGCGCCCACAGCTGCGCCAATGCATGAACTCAGCATCGCAGCGGGAATCCTTCAGCGGGTGGAGGAACTTGCACAGCAGGAAGGTTTCTGTGCCGTGGAGGAGTTGCACCTCGAGGTCGGGCAACTGAGCGGCGTGGAAACCGAGTCGCTGCGTTTTGCGCTCCAGAGCATGGTCGGCGGCTCGCTGCTCGCAGGCGCACGCATCCGGATCGCTGAGCAACCTGGCCGGGCCTGGTGCGGCGTCTGCAACGAACGGGTGGAGGTGGAATCGCGCGCGCAGGTGTGTCCCCGTTGCGGCAGACCCGGCCTGAGCGTGCTCGAAGGAACAGGACTGCGCCTGGTGGACCTGCTTGTCCGCGACCCGGCCTGAGCAACACGGAGGGGTTGAACACGCATGAACCTCTGGAAAGCAGAGCCTGGGCTGAGGCTTGCGGGAGCCTCGCAACCTTGATCATGCAAAGGAGCTAGGGCATGTGTGTGGTTTGTGGCTGCGGAGAAAGCACTGAGCATCCGGCCAGGATCGAGAAGGGCGGCCACGGCGGCGAGCGCACTTCTGGCGAGCATGGGTCCGGCGAGCGCACTTCTGGCGAGCGCACTTCCGGCGAGCACACGTCTGGCGCACGTTCGTCAAGCGACGGCGGAGGCGGGCGTTCTGCGGGCAGCGCCGCCACCGGTGCATACCCCACAACACTCGACTTCAGCGCAAACGCAGCCAGGGTTTCCGTACCCGGGATGAGTACTGCACGCGCAATACGGCTCGAGGAGGATGTGCTCGGCGCAAACAACCGGGTCGCAGCGCTCAACCGCAGCCGCTTCGAGGAGCACGGGGTACTTGCGCTCAACCTGGTATCAAGCCCCGGCTCGGGCAAGACCACCCTGTTGTGCGAAACCCTTTTGCGTTTACAGCGCGCAAGCCCTGAGCTTGGCCTGCTGGTGATCGAGGGCGACCAGCAATCCCGGATCGACGCCGAGAGGATCGGGCAAACCGGTGTTGCGGCGGTTCAGGTCAACACCGGCAAAGGATGCCATCTCGATGCACCTATGGTGGAGCGCGCCTTCACTGCGTTGCATGCGCACCTGCCGCATGCCCATCACCACCATCCGCACCCACAGCATGCCCATCACCACCATCCGCACCCGCCGCATGTTCACCATGACCCCTCTCACGCCCCGCCCAACGCTGTGGGGGCCCTGCTCTTCATCGAAAACGTGGGCAATCTGGTCTGCCCGGCGCTTTGGGATCTTGGCGAAGACGCCAAGGTGGTGGTGCTCTCGGTAACCGAGGGCGAGGACAAGCCGCTCAAGTATCCGGATATGTTTGCAGCGGCGTCGCTGATGCTCCTCAACAAGGTCGACCTGCTTGCGCATGTGCGCTTTGATGCAGACCGCTGCGAGGAACTGGCGCGACAGATCAGCCCGGGGATCTCGATCCTGCGGGTGTCGGCCTACACCGGTGAGGGCATGGATGCCTGGCTGGGCTGGCTCGGCAGTGCGCTGGCACAAAAGCGCGAGCGCGCGCAGCGCCTCAGGGCGCAGCGTCTTCGCCAGAGCATCGCTGCCTTGCAGGAGGAACTTGCCCAGGTCGAGGCCCGCGAGCTTCCGGCCTCGAACTGAGACGGCGCGGCTATGGACGACCCGCAGCGGGCGCCGGCGGTGCTTGGCCTCGGCGCCATGCTCGCCAACCGGGCGGTTCTGGCGAGCGATCAGGGTTGGCTCTGGTCGGACCACCACGGCGACCTGCGCAACCCCGGCGCATGCAGGGCGCTGCGCAGCACCGTCGAAGCCTGGCTCGCAAACCCCCGCCAGAGCATCCTTGCCTTCGCACACGACCGGCATCCGGACTTCTACAGCACGCGGATTGCCCATGAACTCGGCGCGTACTACGCGGTTCCAGTGCTCGCTGTTCAGCACCACCATGCGCATGTTGCAGCCGTTGTGGCAAAGCACCGCATCGGGGGGCCGGTGCTCGGGCTTGCGCTCGACGGTTTCGGCTGGGGTGCCGACGACACGGCTTGGGGCGGCGAGGTACTCCTCGTGCATGCCCACCGCTGGTCGCGGCTTGCCCACCTCCAGCGACTGCCCATGCCAGGCGGCGACCAGGCCACGCTGCAACCCTGGCGGCTCGCGCTCGCATGGGCCCATACCCGTGGGGCAGCCCCGGCGCGACTGCGCCGGGGACCCTCCACCGCGCAGTTGCGAACCCCCTCCGAAGACCCCACCGGTCTGCCCGTGGGCGCACCGGCGTGGAGCGCAGACAGAGCCGCCGTGCTGCACATGCTCGAGCGCGACTTCAACTGCCCCACCACCTCGAGCGCAGGGCGGTGGTTCGACGCGATGGCAGCGCTGCTTGGCTTGTGCAGCACCCAGCCCAACGAGGTGCAGGCAGCGCAACTCCTCGAGGCGGCGGCTGAGCGCTACCTGGCGCAACTTCCCGTGTGCGCTGCACCTCCGGGCGGGTACGGGTCGGACCGGGGCCACTGGGTGCGAGGCACCGAGAGCGAACTGCCGATCGGAGACCTGGTGTCGGAGCTCCTCGATGAACTTGCCCCAGCAGGCCCGCGCAGCGACCAGCCAGCCTCCAGCCGCGCAGCATCTGCCTCAGAGGCGCAAGTGAACCGCGCCGCAGCCGGTTTTCACCTCGGTCTTGCCGACGGGCTGGTGCGCAGCCTCGCAAGCTGGGCCCGGCGCTGCGCGGTTGGGCAGGTGTGCCTGAGCGGTGGATGTCTTGCCAACCGCATCCTGCGCGAGAGACTCTGCGCGGGTCTGCAGCGGGCAGGACTGCAGACCTGGCTCATGGCGCACGGTGAACATGGCGACGCGAGCCTTGCGCTCGGACAGGCTTTCGTGGCTCGCGCCTGGCTGAGCGCATGGAAAGCCGCCGGACACCCCGCCGCGGATGCACCACGCCCTGAAGGGGTTCTGGCAGCGCAGTGCGGTACTCTAGTCCTCGAGGCAGATCCGCAGCCCTGGGAGAGCCTCGTGGAATCACCCCGCCCTGAGGAGCATGCACAGTGTGCCTCGCTGTACCGGCCCGCATCGTTGAGTTAGGCGTCTCGCAGACCGCAGTGGTCGACCTCGGCGGCGTGCGCAAGAGCGTTTCGCTGGCACTGCTCGACGATGTGCAGGTGGGCGACTATGTGATCGTGCACGTGGGCCATGCGATTGCTCTGGTCGATGCCGAGGAGGCTGCCCAGACGCTTGCGCTTTTCGATGCGTTTCGTTGACGAATTCAGGGACGTCGAACGCGCAAGGGGCCTCGCGCGGGCCATCCACGCCGAGGCGCTCCCCGATCGTCGCTATCGCCTGATGGAGTTCTGCGGCGGGCACACCCACGCGATCGCCCGTCACGGGCTGAGCGACCTGCTCCCGCAACAGGTGCGCCTGGTTCACGGACCTGGCTGCCCTGTTTGCGTGCTTCCGATCGGCCGGGTGGACATGGCGATCACGCTGGCGCTCGAAGGCGGCGTCACCCTGTGCACGTATGCGGATACGCTGCGGATACCCGCTTCGCAGGGCATGACGCTGCTCAAGGCCAAGTCGGCGGGTGCCGACGTGCGCACGGTGTACTCGCCTGCGGATGCACTTGCGATCGCACGCGCCGATACTTCCCGCGAGGTGGTTTTCATGGCGATCGGCTTAGAAACCACCACGCCGCCCACGGCTCTTGCGATCGATCAGGCCTGCAGCGAGGGCCTCGGCAACTTCTCGGTGATGTGCAATCACGTGCTCACACCTCCGGCGATCATGGCCATTCTCGAAGGCGCCGCGAGCGGCCAGGGCGCAAGCCTCGATGGGATCGTTGGGCCAGGACATGTGAGCCTGATCACCGGCGCGCAAGCCTTCGCACCGGTGGTAAGCCGTCATGGCATGCCGCTGGTGATCGCAGGCTTCGAACCGCTCGACGTACTGCAGGCGATCCTGCTCCTGCTGCGCCAGATCAACGATGGCAGGGCAGCGCTCGAGAACCAGTTCACCCGCGCGGTCACCCTCGAGGGCAACCGCAAGGCGCAAGCGCGCATCGAGCGCGTGTTCCGGAGGCGCGAGTCCTTCGAGTGGCGCGGTCTTGGCACCCTCGCCAACTCGGCGCTCCGACTTGCCGACCGGTACGCGCCCTGGGACGCCGAGCGCAAGTTTTTCATGCACTACCGCACGGTTGCCGATCACAAGGCCTGCGCCTGCAGCGAAGTGCTGCGCGGCATCCGGGACCCGCGGGAGTGCAAGATCTTCGGCACCGTCTGCACCCCGGATCATCCGATCGGATCGTGCATGGTCTCGAGCGAGGGCGCGTGCGCGGCGGTGTATCTGCACCGTTCGAAGCCCCGTGCGGAGCCGCATCGGGAACCTCATGCAAAGCCTCAGCCGAAGCCCCGTGCGGAGCCGCATCCGGAGCCGCATCCGGAGCCCGATGCCAAGGCCCCTTCCCAGAACGGAGCGCCGGCGCCCGAACCCTTCCAGGCCAAAGACGCGCCTTGCGGCGACGCCTTCCTTCCGGCGCGCACCGGCCTGCGAGACCCGATCATCCCGGCGAACCCGCCACTTTCCGGGCGCGATGAAGCCATTCGCACCACGGCTTGACCTGCTCCGCGGGCGGGTGGACCTCAACCACGGTGCCGGTGGACGTTCGACCGCCCAGCTGATTGCCCAGCTCTTCGAGCCCGCGCTACGCAACCCGCTTCTCAACACCGCCGAAGATGCGGCAGTGCTGCCCGGCCTTGCGGCCCATGGCCCGGCATCTGCTGCCGCCGCCAGCGCTCGCCTCGTGGTTGCCTGCGATGCGCATGTGGTGTCGCCGATCTTCTTCCCGGGAGGCGATCTTGGGAGCCTTGCTGTGCACGGCACGCTCAACGATCTCGCGATGATGGGCGCGCGACCGCTCTACCTGAGTGCGGCGTTCATCCTTGAGGAGGGGTTTCCGCTTGGCGATCTGCATCGGCTGGCCCGTTCGATGGGCGATGCGGCACGCGCTGCCGGCGTGGCGATCGTGACGGGCGACACCAAGGTCGTCGAGCGCAACAAGGCGGACGGCGTCTTCATCACCACCACCGGTATCGGGATACTCGACGCGGAGTTGTCGCTCGCCAGCAGTGCTGCGAGGCCGGGCGACAGGATCATCGTCTCGGGCAGCATCGGCGATCACGGGATTGCAGTGATCTCGCGACGGGAGTCGTTTGCCTTCGATACCTCCATCGTGTCGGACTCGGCCGACCTCACGCCGCTCGTGCGTTGCGTTCTGGAGGCGGGATCCACCGGCGTGCGCGTGCTGCGCGATCCGACCCGCGGGGGGCTCGCCACAGCGCTCAACGAAATCGCGCACAGTTCACAGGTGAGCCTGCAGATCCGCGAGGAAGCGCTTGTGGTCAAGCCGCAAGTCCACGCAGCCTGCGAACTCCTCGGCCTTGATCCACTCTACATCGCCAACGAAGGCAAGGTTGTGCTGATCTGCAACCCCGCAGTGGCGCAAGCTGTGTTGCACGCCATGCGGCAACACCCGCTCGGCGCTGATTCGGCAGCGATCGGTGAGGTTTGCGCCGGGGAACCCGGCAGCGTGGTGATGCAGACCCGTCTGGGGGGCTTGCGCCTGGTCGACTGGCTGAGCGGCGACCCGCTGCCCCGGATATGCTGACCATGAACCTCTTGAAGGAGCCAGACCCGCCATGCCACGACGCCTGATCACCTCCGGATCCACCTTTGAGGCAAAGGCCGCCTACAGCCGTGCAGTGGTCGACGGCGATTTCTGCTTCGTTTCGGGCACCACCGGATACGACTATGCGAGCATGACGATTTCGCCCGATGTTGTTGAGCAAGCCGAGCAATGCTTTCGCAACATCGACTCGGCGCTGAATGCGGCAGGGTTTGCGCTGGAAGACGCGGTGCGTATCGTGGTGCATCTCACCGACCGGGCGGATTTCGAAGCGGTCGCGCCGGTCTTGCGCAAGCATCTGCACGCAACCCGTGCAGCCAACACCACCGTCATCAGCCAGTTGCTTGCGCCGGAGATGCGCATCGAGATCGAGGTAACCGCAATGCGGCGCCGCGGGGAGTAACTGCGCAGTTGCCGTGCAGGTGGAGCGGTGGCACTCCACCTGGCACCGAGGTGCGCCTTGCGATCGTGGACCTGCGAGGGTTGATCAGCGCAGGCTTTTGTAGATCGCCGATTCGAAGGCCTCGAAGAGCGGCACCGACTCCTTGTCGGCGAAGGGAAACATCTGGGTGATGTAAACACCCCCAACGCCGGTGGTTGGGTCGATCCAGTAGTACGAGTTGGCCAGACCCGCCCACATCAATCCGCCGGCCGGCCTGCCGGTTGGCGCAGCTTCGAGATTGACCTGGAAGGCGAGGCTCCAGGTCTTGTTCACGCCGGGGAAGAACTCCGCGTCGTTGGTGAGCGGATGGGCAGCGATCAGCCGGGTAACCCGGCAATCACCCATGTGGTTGAGGCCGAGAAGCTCCACCGTCTCCGGGCGAAGCACCCGTTCGCCTCCAAGCTGACCGCCATTGAGGATCATGCGCACAAAACGCAGGTAGTCCTGGGCGGTGCTGTAAAGGCCTCCGCCCCCCATCTCGAACTCGGGCTCCTGAGTGAGCTCAAAGGCAAAAGGGGCGAGTTTTCCATCTTCACCGCGCAAGTGGGTACCCGCGAGGCGCTCCCGCATGGCCGGAGTGATCTTGAACGCGGTGCTGCCCATGCCCAGGGGATCGAAGAGGTTGGCCTCGAGGAACCGACCCAGGGTGAGACCGCTGACCGCCTCCACCATCAGGCCGGCCCAATCGATGTTGATCCCGTACTCCCAGCGTTCGCCCGGATCGAAGAGCAGGGGCAGGGTGAGCGCCTTACGCGCGCAGGAGGTGATGCTTGGAATGTCGAGCGCAGCCTGCACCCTGGCAATGTCTTGATTCCATATCTCATAGCTGAATCCGGCGCTGTGGCTGAGCAGATGACGCAGCGTTACCGCGCGCCTGGGTGCACGGAATTGCGGTTGACCGTGGTCGTCGAAACCGGTGAGGACTTGTGCGTGCGCGATGTTGGGCACCACAAGGCTCGCCGGTGCATCGAGGTCGATCAGTTTGCGCTCCACGCACTGCACCGCAGCGATCGAAGTGATCGCCTTGGTCATCGAAGCGATCCAGCACACGGTGTCGGGGGTCATCGCCACTCCGGTGCCGAGGATGCGCTCGCCAAAGGCTCCCTCGTAGATGGTGTGCTCGCGGTTGCAGGCCGTGGCGATCACGCCCGCCACCCGCCCCTCGGATACCGCTTGCTGAAGCAGGGTATCAATACCCAGGTGATCAATCTGCATCGAAAAGTCTCCTCGTTTCGTGAATGAAATCAGCTGCATTTGAGCGATGCTGCAACAACCTGCCGAACCACGCTGGCCGCGTTGTAGCGGAGCAGTTCGGGTCTGGAGGCGAGCCTCTGATGGACGGCGGCCACAAGATCGTCGAGTCGCGCCTGCGCACCGAGGCAGACCTCGGGATCACGGGCAAAGACGAGCGCATCCACTACCCCCATGATGTAGTGGCGACCCGATTCGCGCACTTCGGCCCGGGTATCGTCGAGGCGCGCATAAAGTTCCGCAGTACTCAGAAAGCGCACCGAGGGCTGCGCGGACACGGGCGAGACCAAACCGGACACGACCGCGATGATCAACCCCAGGATGAAGAGGTGCGCAAAACCGCGGCGCCGCGGTGCGTGTAGGATCCGTTGCGGAGTTGGATGTGCAGGGTTCTGTGGTTTCGGAACCGTGCGGTCGGGCAGGAGCCTTCCGCAGGCCTCTCCTGCACCCGCATCAGCATCCCGAGCGCCTGCTTCAAACATCCTTTGGGAGTGCACCATGTTCAAGACCTCAACGACCGTTGCCATGCTGCTCTTTTCCGGTGCTGTGCTTGCGCACGGTTGCCCCGGTGAAATGAAGGCCATCGATGCCAAACTGGCAACCCAGCCGAAGGTTGCCGACGCCGACATGGCCAAGGTGAAGAAACTGCGCGCCGACGGGGAGGCAGCGCACAAGGCCGGTCAGCACGGCGAATCCATGAAACTCCTCGCCGAGGCGAAGAAGATCCTCGGAATCTAGACGATCTGCGGGTTCCGGGAGATCCCCGGTATTCGGGAGATCCCCGGTATCGGGAACATTCTCGGTATCCAGGAGATTCTCGGGTTCCGGGAGATCCAAGGGGCCGCGCAGATGCCTGGGACAAGCGCACAGCTATGCGGGCTTGCGGAGCAGTCCGAGCGCCTCGATCAGCTTGCGCTCGGACTCAACGCTCTGCTTCGCCCAGGCCAGATACTCCTCGCTGCTCCTGTACCAGTACTCCTGGTCGAGGGTTTCGAGCATCTTCAGATGCTCAGGATCATCGAGCGCCTTGCGCAATGCATCGTGCAAAAACTTCTGGATCTTCGGGTCAAGTCCCCGCGGTGCCACGATCCCGTAGGGCGAATTGGAAACGATACCGTAGCCCAGCTCCCTGGCCGTGGGCGCATAGGGCCAGCGGGTGGTGCGTCGTTCGCCGAAAGTCACAAGCAGGCGCATCTTCCCGGCGTCTACATTGGGCCCCCATCCGGTAGCATCCGAGAGCGCGTCGGTGTGCCCGCCCAGCAGGGCGAGCGTGTTCTCCGAATTGCCCTTGAAGGGCACATGCAGAAAACGGGCCCCGGTGCGCAGACCAAGTTCCTCCACCACCAGATGCGGTGAGGTTCCAGTCCCGGTGTTGCCCACGGAGACTTTTTCCGGATTCGCCCGGGCGAAGTCCACCATTTCCTGAATCGTCTTGAAGCGTGAGTCTGCGCGTACGGTGATGCCGAAGGTGTATCCGGTGAGACCAAGGATGTAGGTGAAGTCCCGGATCGGGTCCCAGGCAACCTGCTGCATGTGCGGGATGCGGAATGCTCCCATCGGGAGTTGCGAAAGCGTGTACCCGTCGGGCCTGGCCGAAGCTGCCATCGTGGCAGGTCCGAGCATCCCTCCCGCACCGGGCTTGTTTTCCACCACGATGTTCTGACCCACATACCTGCCTGCCACCTCGGCAAACTTGCGCAAGTGGCGGTCGGTGGATCCTCCCGGAGGCCATGGCACGATCAGGGTGATCGGTCGGCTGGGATACCCCGCAGAACCTTGAACCGCCTGCGCGCGCGCCGTGGGGTGTGGCAGCAGCAAGTCTGCGCATCCCATCGCGAGCACGGAACCGCCCGCAGCGAGCACGCGCCGCCTGCCGCGGATGCCGCCCGCCTGGCCGAACGTGCCGATGCTCCCGCCAAAACCGCTGTGGTCGGTGCCGCCCCCTCTGCAACCGCTTTCTTCGATACGCTCCGCAGCGTGGGCACCTTCAGCCTTGGTCCTGCATTCCATTGCGCTCCTCCAACCAGCCTGTGTTGTGTCTTCTCCGGGGTGGAGCCCAAAGCGCGGCTCACCGTGGCTTGCACGGAGATTGCCACAATTTCGCGCGCTTGAAGTCAGCGGTCCTGGCGCTTTGCGCCGCGCAGCGTTTGCGCGATCCGCCAGGCCGAAGCTGCAGCGATCAGGAAGGATCCCGCAGCAGCCAGGTGCGGACCCCATCGGCGTGCGGCGAGGTAGCCGCCCAGTGCGAACCCCAGTCCAAGCGCCACCGAGGGCGCCTGCTGGCGCAGGGCCCCACGTTCGCGCTCGCTTTCGAACTGCAGCGCAAGCCTGCGCTGGGCAATCGCCTGCAGGCGGCTCATGGGGAACCCGACGGGGAATCCCGCACGTGGGGTGCCGGGAAGCCAGGAACCGGCTCAGGCGAACCCTGCCAGGGGCTCACGGGAAACTCAGCCGGATTCTCACGGCGGATTGGTCGCGCGGCTCGCCAGAAGATCAAGGTCCTTGCGCAGTTCGGCGAGCGTAGCCTGGAGGAAAGGGGCGCGCTTACGCCACAGGCTCCGAAGCTGGAGCAAAACGATCATGCAACCGAGCGCAAACACGCTGAACACCCCCACGATCGCCTGCACCCGGGCCACGTCCCAATACACCACCACCACAGCGAATCCTGCGAAAACAAGCGCAAGAAAGGCAAGCATGAGTGCAAGAAGACCGCCAAGCACCACAAGCACGATGCGCAGGATCTCCTCTTCGAGATCGAGCGCAAACATCTCCAGCCGCTGCCGCAGCACCAGAGCGGCGCTCGCTCCGAGCTGCAAAAGGCTCTGCCGGAGCCCCATGTTGACTTTCCGGATGGGGTGGCGGGGGAGCCTAAGCCCGTCTTGAAGGCTGCACCCGGCAACCGTCAGGACGCTTCAGCGGCCGGAAACTACTTGCGGCCAACGAGCAAGCCGAGCAGAAAGCCGATGCCCGCACCGATGCCTGCGCTGATCCCCACCGCCTGCCATGGGTTGTCGCGCACATACCGATCGGTGACCGCTGCAGCCTCCTTCACGTTGGCCACCACACGCTCCTCCGCAGCCACCAGGCTGGCGCGGGCCTCCTTGAGGCGACGCTGCAGCGATTCGCGCAACTGCCTCACCTCTTCGCCCGTGTGTTCGGCGGTGCTGCGCAAGAGCGCCTCGGCATCATCGACCACGGCCTTCACATCCTTGGCCAGTTGCTGTGCAGCCTGTTGGGTGGACTGTTGGGCGTCCATGCTTGACCTCCCGCTGGATTCATGCGCTTCCCGCAAGGCCATCGCCGCAGGAAGCCGTTTTGTTGAGGGCAATATCCACGCTGAATACTGCGCATCCACCGCCCGGCCTGCCTGAGCGTTGCCGTTTCGATGGTGAAAACCGCCCGAGAGACGATAGCACAGCGCTACCCGCCCGGGGCCATCCACCCGCGCCATGCGCCGAGTAGCCGCCTACGCTTCAGGGCAGCAAGACGATCGATCCGCTGCTTGCGCGCGACTCGAGTCGGAGGTGTGCCTCTGCAGCCTGAGCAAGCGCAAAGCGTTCGATCGACGGACGCTGGAAGCTCCCCGCCTCGAGCGCGCTCCAGAGTCTTTGCGCCCGCATCTGGAGCGCCTGCCGGGTGGCCACATAGGCAAAGGCCACTGGGCGCGAGAAGCTTGCCGACTTTCGTACCAGGAGATCCGGTGCAAGGGGTTCGAGCCCGCCGCTTGCCTGTCCGAGGCTGATCCAGTGCCCGCAATCGGCCAGGGCCTGGAAGTTCTCGCCTGCCGCCGCAGCCCCGAGACCGTCCACGATCACTTCGGCGCCTTCGGGAAAGTGGTACCTCAAGGACTCGGCAAAGCGATACTCGCCGGTCACGATCACATGCTCACAACCCCAGTTCCTCGCCAGGCGGGCCTTCTCCTGGCTCGACACCGTGCCCACGATGCGCGCGCCGAGTCGGGTGCCCCACTGGCACAGGATCGAGCCCACGCCTCCGGCCGCAGCGTGCACAAGCCAGCGAGCGCCCGGGCGTACCCGCCCGAGGTCGTGCAAAAGGTAATCGGCAGTGATGCCCTTGAGGAGGAGCGCTGCGGCCATCTCCTCCTCCACGCTGGGCGGCAGTTGCACGAGCCAGTCGCGCGGCACATTGCGTCCGCTGGCGTAGGCTCCGGGCACCGGCCCCATGTAGGCCACCCGGTCACCCTCCTGCAGGCCGGTGACCTCGGAACCAAGGGCAACAAGCTCGCCCGCAGCCTCCATGCCGGGCACAGCCCCGGGCGCGAGCAACTCGGGAATCCAGCCCCTGCGCAGATAGATGTCGATGAAGTTCACGCCTACAGCGGTTTGCCGCACCCTGACCTCGCGTGGGCCGAGGCGCTGCAAGCGCCGGGTTTGCGGCTGCAGTTGCCGGGCATCTCCGTAACCCTCGAGCGCCACGGCCTGCACTGCGGGCTCTGCGCTGCTGCCCTCCCCCTGTGCGCCCGAAACCGCAGCGCCGCGATCACCCACCGCGCCCCGGGCGAGTGCCCGGCTACGACTCAGGTATCGGCGCAGATCGGCAAAGCCCGCCTCATAGACCTCGTCCCCGACCACCTTGCACAGGGCGAGCTCCTCGCCGCGAGGACAGCCGAAGGTGGAACTCCAGTGCCAGAAGGTGTGGCGCCGGTCGGTGACCGGCTTGAGGGTGACGGTTGCCACATAGCGCTCGAGCGGCAGCGTGGCTTCCACGATGCAATAGGTTGAGCGAAAGTTCCGGTCGTCAAGACCGAGCAACTGCTCGCGGACGAAACCACCGTCGCGCAGCGTGAAGGCGCGCACACAGCCAACCTGGCTCGCGCGCAGACCCGATTCGATGGTGCTTCGGCTGACCAGACCGTGCCACTGATCGTGGCGGTTGAAGTCGCGCAGCACCTCCCACACTTCCTCGACCGGTCGCTCGATGACCGTGGATCGGACAACGCGCTGCAGCACCTCTCAACCGCCGCTGCCGTCGTGCAGCCTCGCACGCTTGAGTGCGTCGAAACCCGCCTGGAAAACGCCACGGCCGATGGTGTCGGCGAGTTCCTCCTCGCGTCCCGGCGCGCAGCCAAATTCGGCGCTCCATTCGGCAAAGCAGCGATCGCCGTCGGTGACTGGCGTGAGCTTGAGCGTGGCCACATAGTCGCTCACGCCCATCGGACTCTCGAGGATCTCGTAGGTGCAGGTGTAGTCATAGTCCGAAAGCGCAAGAAGACGCTCACGGATCGTCCCCCCGTCACGCGTTCGAAACTGACGGATGCAGCCGATGCGATCGGAAGGCCAGCTGTTTTCGATGCGGCTCTCTGCGATCAGGGGGTGCCAGACGGGGAGTCCGTTGAAGTCCCTGATGCGCGACCAGACTGCGGTGGCAGGCGCCTGGATCACGCTCGACACATACACCCGGATCACAAGGCATCCTCGTCGAGGTTCGCGGCTGCGAGCGCATGCGGCGAGGCAGCGAGGCTTGCCCGTGCGGCCGCCGGGGAAGCCACCCCCTGGCTACCCGACGCTGCCCGCCCTGAGGGCGCACCGAGCGAGGGGGGCGTGGCGGAAGGCAGGCCCGCGCCGGGATTGGTGCCAGCGCCCGCACCAAGGTTGACTGCGGCGCCCGCGAGCTTTCGCACATCGGAGCCTTCGAGACCGATTTCACGCAGCAGATGGTCCACGATCGGCGCCTGCGCCCGGAAACGCAAGGCGGAATTCACGACGCTGTCGGCAAAGCCTCCCGAATACTCGCCGGAAGCACCCGCCCCCGATGCACCTGCGCCGCTGCCTCCGAGGCCGTCCACATGCAGGATCCGGATGCCCTCGATACGCTCGAGAGGCTTGACCGTTTCGCGGATGATCGCATCGGCACGTTCCACGATCTTGAGCCGCAGCGCGGAAGTGCGCGCCTCGGGCGACAGCACGTTTTGCGCCTCGTGCAGTTGCCGGAGGGCTTCGGCCTCGATCTGCGCGCTCACCCGGTGTGCCTCGGCCCTCGTCCGCTCGGCATCGGCATCGGCAAGCGCCTGTGCCCGTTGCGCCTCGCCGCGGTCTGCACTTGCCGCCTTCTCCGCAGCGGCGGTGGCCGTGACCTGCAGCGCCTCGCGCTCGGCCTCCTGACGCGCAGCGATCAGTTCGATCGCCTTGCGGCGCTCGGCCATCTCGATCTCGCGAGCTGTGAAGACACGCTCTTCTGCCGCTACCGCCTGCGAGCGCGCAATCTCGGCTTCGGTCTGCGCTTCGCTCAGGGAGCGGCTCTCACGGGCCACTGCGATGGCCCGCTGCTGTTCGGCGAGTTCAAGCGCAGTACGACGCTCGATCTCGGCGGCCTGCAACTCGCGCTCCTTGCGTATCCGGTCCTGCTCGATCGTCTGTTCGCTGCGGATGCGCGCACCTTCGATCGCCTGCCGCGCCGAGATCTGCGCCTCCTCGGCATCCTGATCCCGCATGGCCTTTTCGCTGATCACTTCGGCGCGCTGGCGTGCCCGCGCCACCTCGATCGACCGTTGCTGCAGCAGCTTTGCGCTTTCGGCTTCGAGATCGATCGCGAGCGAGAGCTTCTCGGCCTCGAGGTTCTTGTTGCGGATCGCGATCAGGGTGTCCTGCTCCACATCGTTGCGCTGCTTCTTGCGCTGCTCGATCCGCTCGGTGAGGCGCGTGAGCCCCTCGGCATCGAAGGCATTGCTCGGATTGAAGTAGTCCATCGAGGTCTGGTCGAGTTGGGTGAGCGATGCCGACTCGAGCTCAAGCCCGTTCTTCAGGAGATCCTCGGCCACCGCCTCGCGAACCTTGCGCACATAGGTTCCGCGCTTCTCGTGCAGTTCCTCCATCGACATTTCGGCCGCTGCGGTTCGCAGGGCATCCACGAACTTGCCTTCGATGAGTTCCTTGAGCTGCTCGGGCGCCATGGTGCGCAGGCCAAGCGTCTGCGCCGCAGACGCCACGGCCTCGGGTTGTGCCGCAACCCGCACATAGAACTCGGCAATCACGTCAACCCGCATGCGGTCCTGCGTGATCAGCGCCTTGTCGCGACCGCGGCTCACCTCGAGCCTCAACGTGTTCATGTTGACCGGAATCACGTCGTGAAGGATGGGGAGCACAAAAGCCCCGCCATCGACCACAACCTTCTGTCCGCCAAAGCCTGTGCGCACGAAGGCGCGCTCCTTGGAACTGCGCAGGTAGAGCCAGTGAAGCAACCACACCACAACGGCCACCACAATGACAACCACGATCAATCCAAGAATGAAGCTTCCAAACTCGGCACCGCTCATACCTGCCCCCTTCCCCGTCTGGCCAGCGACCTTTCATGCTGCGCGCATGCAGCCTGGCTGATTGAACACGACATCATCGACCCTGCAACCGCAAGCGGGTGAACCGGCGGGCGGTTTCGGTGAGCGCAGTCTCCACCGGCAAGCGCTCCATCGAACTTGCGCCGTAGAAACCGTGACATTCCGGGCAGCGCTCGAGAATCCAGGCCGCATCCTCGGGCGTGGCGATCGGCCCGCCATGGCAAAGCACGATCACCTGCGCATTGACCTCCCTGGCGGCCGAGGCCCAGTCGCGGATTGGCGTGACGCAGTCCTCGAGGCGCAACGCAGTTTGCGCGCCGATGCTTCCTCCGGTGGTGAGTCCGAGGTGGCACACCACAACGTCGGCCCCGGCGCGCGCCATCTGACGCGCATCGTGGGCCGAAAACACATACGGTGTGGTGAGGAGGTTGAGGGCGTGTGCCTGCCCGATCAGTTCCACCTCGAGCGGATAGCCCATCCCGGTTTCTTCGAGGTTTGCCCGGAAGGTTCCGTCGATCAGCCCCACGGTGGGAAAGTTCTGGACACCGGAAAAGCCCAGATCGATCAGTTCGCGCAGAAACTTCGGTTTGATCATGAAGGGATCGGTACCGTTCACCCCGGCGAGGACCGGCGTGTGACGGACAACCGGCAACACTTCACGCGCCATCTCGCACACGATCGCATTGGCGTTGCCGTAGGCGAGCAATCCCGCGAGCGATCCGCGGCCGGCCATCCGGTAGCGCCCGGAGTTGTAGATCACGATCAGATCAACGCCCCCGGCTTCCTCACACCTGGCCGACAACCCGGTCCCCGCCCCTGCGCCAACGATCGCCTCGCCGGCGGCGATCTTCCTGCGCAAGCGCGCGAGTGCCTCGCTTCGATCCACCCTTGGCATCAGACCACACTCCTTCGCTCGGTAGTATCCGAGGACTGCCCGTCCGCATACGCGGCGACTTCACGCCAGGCCTCCACAAGGGCCTGTGCAAATGCAGGGTCGTTGAGGTGCAGCGCCAGGCGCTCGAGACGCCGACGCGGCCCGGGCTCAAACCCTGCCTCCAGGGTCTCGAGGAGCGCGCGGTCTGCCTGCGGGTCCCAGAAGGCTTGCCCCTCCCGGTCGATCGCCGACAACCCGTGCTCCGGCAGGAGCAGGCGCACCGGACCACGCATACGGTTGAGCTTTTCAACAAGGAACTGTCCGATGCGGATGCACTCCTCGGGCGTGGTGCGCATCAGGGTCACGTTGGGGTTGTGGCGGTACAGCCTGCGGTTGCGAAAGCGCTCCGGCACCGACTCGAAGGGTCCGAAGTTCACCATGTCGAGTGCACCCACCGAACCCACCCACGGCATTGGCTGCCGTGCAAATACATCGAGCCGCTCGGGCCCGGCCGAAAGCGTGCCGCCCACGATCTCGTCGGCGATCTCGGTGGTTGAAATGTCAATCACGCCTGCGAGAAGCCCCGAGTCGGCAAGCTTCTCCATTGACTGACCGCCAACGCCCGTGGCGTGGAACACCACGCAGTCGTGGTCGGCCTCGAGCGCCCGTGCCACCGCCTGCACACAGGGCGTGGTCACGCCGAACATGCTCAGACCTATGGCAGGCTTGGCATCGCCGCGTGGCTTCGGCGGATGCTGGATCATCCCGGCAAGCGCATGCGCAGCGTTGCTGAGAACCTGCTCGCTGATCCTGTTGATGCCCTGCACGTCGGTGATCGGGTAGAGCATGCAGATGTCGGAGGGCCCGACATAGGGCCGGGTGTCGCCGCTTGCCATGGTTGACACCATCACCTTGGGCAAGCCAACGTCGAGCGCGCGCATCCCTGCCGTGGCGATGCTGGTCCCTCCCGAGCCGCCCGCCGAGATCAGGCCGCCCACATCGCGCCGCGAGCGCACGAATTGCGCAAACGCGAGCCCCATCGCGCTCACCGCCGCACCGCGGTCGCCACAAAAGACCGCTGCCTCGCCCCCCGGGTGATGCCGCGCAACATCGCGCGCAGAGATCCGCGCCATCGAGGGCTGACCCGAAGTGGACAGATCGACCGTCGTGACCCGAAGGCCGCGGGCCTCGAGCAGCTTTGCAAGGAACTCGAGTTCGCGCCCCTTGGTGTCGAAGGTGCCCGCCACATAGGCAAGTCGCAATGCGGATCCGGCGCTTGGCCCCGGCGGTGCAGTGCGTGCTGCAACCGGCGACGCCGCCGAAGAAAGTGCCCCCGCCGACCTGTTTGCCGGGCCAGCGGGTGTTGCAACCGGCACGGAGCCCGACGCAGCTGCGCCTGCGCCCTGAACTGCCACGCTGGATGCAGTCGAATCGGACGCAGCCGGGCCCGCAACGCTCACGCTGTTCCATGCGTTGAAGCGCGCCGCCGGTGCAACCCAGGACGCGGGCTCGGGGGCACGGGTCTGCGGGTCGGCATGCGCGCGCAGAACCCGGATCACGGCGGGCTGGGCGGACTGTGCAGACCCGCCGGTATCCACCGGAGCGTCGCGCTGCCGAGCGCTGCTGCCCTCCGAGGCCTCCGCCGCGTAGTCGTCGAGATGGCGGTGGCTGCGTACCCCGAGCAAGCGCTCCTGGAGTTCAGGATCCGACGCGAGCATCGAGGGCGGCATCTCCTGCGCGATCCTGCCGTTGACCATCACCGCAATCCGGTCGGCAACCCCGAGCGCAACGCGCAGGTTCTGCTCGATGAGAAGGATTGCGATCGCGTCGTCCCGGCTCAACTGCCTCAGCGCCTGGGTGAGCTGCTCCACGATCACCGGCGCAAGCCCCTCGGTGGGCTCATCCATGATCAGCAGGGCAGGTTGCAGCAGGAGTGCCCTGCCGATAGCGAGCATTTGCTGTTCGCCCCCCGAGAGCTGGTGCCCACCGTTGGATCGGCGTTCGGCAAGCCTCGGAAAGAGGGTGTAGATCCGGTCCCGGTCAGCGGGCGCCGAAGCTACCAGGCGCAGTGTCTCGTCAACGCTCAACGAGGGCCAGACCCGCCGGCCCTGGGGCACCAGCGAAATGCCGAGCCTGGCAATCTGGTGCGGCCGCATGCCCAGGATTTCGCGTCCCCCGAAACGGATCGATCCCGTCGCCGGGACAAGTCCGGCGATCGCGTGGCAAAGCGTTGTCTTGCCCATCCCATTGCGCCCAACCACGCCGAGCACGCCCGATGCAAGCCGAAGGCTCACCCCCTGCACCGCGTGGGCCCTTCCGTAGTAGACCTGCAAGCCCTCCACCTCGAGCAGCGGTTCGCCCGTGACTGGGGCGGGCTTCACCGCGCTCGGCGCCGAGGGCCGGGACGTTGAGGCGGGCCCGGACGCTGCCGAGGGCCGGGAAGCTGAGGCGGGACGGGACGCTGCAGAGGGCCGGGGCGCTGCCGAGGGCTTGCCGCGAAACCACCCGTTCACGCTTCAGTGTCCCGCAAATCCGTCGCCGGCATCGCCCGCCGGGTCGCTGCCCATGTAGAGGGCGTGCACTTGCGCATCGGCCTCGATCTCGTCCGGGGTGCCCTCGCGAAGGATGGTGCCGTTGTGCATCACCGAGACATGATGGGAAACACGCAAGGCGATGTCGAGATCATGCTCGATCAACACAAAACCGATGTGCTCGGGAAACCCGCGCAACAAGGCCACCAGTTCGCGTCGCTCTGCGGGGGAAAGCCCGGCTGCCGGTTCATCAAAGAGGATCAACCGTGGAGCACCCGCAAGCGCCATTCCGATCTCGACCTGACGCTGCTGGCCGTGCGAAAGATTGGCCACGGTTTCCCCGGCAAGGTGTGAAAGCCGTATCCGCTCGAGGATTGCCCCGGTGGCGCGGGTACTCGGGTGCCGCGCCGAAGCGCGCAGAAAGCTGAACCTGCCCTGCGAAACCCCGCGCACCGCGAGAAAGAGGTTATCGCGGATCGACAGTTGCCGGAAGAGGAGCGAAGACTGGTAGGTGCGCCGCAGACCCTTGCGGATCCGTTCGTGCGCTGGGAGTCCGGAGATGTCTTCGCCAAAGAAGCTGATGCTTCCGGCTGTTGGGGGCAGATCGCCGGTGATCAGGTTGAAGAGTGTGGTCTTGCCCGCCCCGTTGGATCCGAGGACCGCGTACTTCTGCCCGGCACGGACCTTGAGGTTCACCCTCTCCACCGCGCGCACCGCGCCAAAGTGGCGGCTGAGCGACTCGAGGACGAGCGCGTCACCGCTGGCGAGCGCAAGCGGCGCCCCAGCGCCCGCACGGTTGCGGGACTGGGGCGCGCCTGGGGTCTCAAGCGCGGTGGTGCTCATCGGCGCGGTTCAACCCGCAAGGATTCAGGGCCATGCACTTGCAGCGGTTGCCCCGATCGCGGGGTTCAGGGGCATGCAGGCACGTCCCTTGAACCGATCTGGAACTCCTCCTTCTTCATGCCAAGCAGTTGCTCCACGCCATCAACCTTGCTGTGGACCTTGTTGAGGAGATTGCCGCTCGCATCCTTCACCACTTCGGTCACGAAGGTTGTGCCGATCGCCTGACGGTTGGCGTCGAGCCGCACAATGCCAGTGGGCGTCTTGAGTTCAAGCTTGCTCAGCGCAGCACGGTACTTCTGGTGGTTGTTCGACAGGTCGCCTCCCGCAGCCTCGAGCCCGTCGAGCGCGGCCTTCATGTTGGTGTAGTACACGAAGGCAAAGAGACTCGGACTCGGATAGCCTCCGGCCGAGACCGGATAGTTCTTGCGGTAATCCTCCACGAAGGCTTTCCAGTCGGCGCCGTCGAAGGCATCGGCAAGCGGCCCGGCCGAGAGGGTGCCGACCAGCGACTCGCGGCGTTTGCCCTTGTAGTTGAGCACGTCCTGGCTCACCGTGATCGAACCGCCGAGGATCGGCTTGTCGCCGCCGGCCGCCTCATACTGGTTGAGAAAGTTGACCGCATCGGCCCCTCCGAGCACCACCAGCAAAGCATCCACATCCTTGGGTATGCGCGCGATCGTGGACGCATAGTCCTTGCCCCCCAGCGGTACCCAGGCCTTGATCGGCACCTTGCCGCCAAGCCGGCAGAACTCGCTCATGAAGCCTTGCACTTGCGAGTAGGGAAACGCGTAGTCCTCGGCGATCACCATCACCCGCTTGTAGCCCTTGCTGATCGCAGCCTTGCCAAGGCCCACCATCCACTGCGCGCCCTCGGTGTTGAAGCGAAAGAAGTTGGGGCTCGGATTGACGAGCGTTGTGGCCTGCGCTCCAGAGCCTCCGTTGATGAAAGTGGTTTGCGGCTGGCCGCGTGAATAGTCCTTCACCGCGATCCCCTCGCTGCCCGAGAGCGGCCCCACGAGAATGTCGACCTTGTCCTGCTCCACAAGCTTGCGTGCCGCATTGACAGCCACATCAGGGTTGGCGTTTGAACTCGCCTTGATGATCTCGACCTTCCTGCCCGCAACGGTTCCGCCACGCTGCTTGACGGCAAGTTCGGCACCGCGCATTCCGTCGGCTCCGCCCGCCGCAAAGGGCCCCTCCAGCGTGGCAAGCAACCCGATCTTCACCGCCTGGCCCTGGGCATAGGCTGCTCCGGCGAGCAAGAGCGCAACCGCGCCACTCACGACGGTACGCACGAACCTGGGTTTGTCTGTCTTCATGTCTACTCCTGTCCTCGATGGTTGATGAAATGATGTACGACCCGGAACACAACTACTTCGTCATGCGCTTTCGCAGCCCTGACCAAAGCCCCAGCAGACCGTCCGGCGAAAAGAGAACGATCAGCAGGAACACTGCACCGATCACCAGATTGAAGCGTTCGCGGTCGAAGAGATCGATGGCAAAGGTCTGGAGGAGCACAAACACCAGTGCGCCCAGGAATGCGCCCAGCGGATGGCTCATCCCGCCAAGGACCGCCATCACAAGCACATTGATCAGCCACCCTGTGTTGATCGACCCTGGGGTGATCAGACCGTTGTACCAGACGAGAAGCACGCCACCGAGGCCGGCGAGCAAGCCCGCAAGACCGTAGGCGGCAACCCGGTGCGCCGTCACGTCAAAGCCGAGCGCTGCCATCCGGCGCGGATTGTCGCGCACGCCCTGCAGCGCGATCCCGAAGGGCGTGCGGATCGTCCACTTCACAAGGAGATACGCAGCGAGTGCACACGCAAGGCAAAGGAAGTAGAAGGGCAAGGGCTTTCGGAATGACACACCGAACACTTCGGGCGCATGCACCCGTTGAAAGCCCTGAAAGCCGTTGAAAAGGCTGTAGTTCTGCAACGCAAGGTAGTAGAAGGCCACGCCAAAGGCGAGCGTGATCATGATGGTGTAGATGCCCTCGG
>Ga0169931_10003648_pt1 | contig 24310 bp, 38 predicted proteins | sample Kivu_15m_20L_FD_129675 | JGI IMG/M metagenome (GOLD analysis project Ga0169931, IMG submission 129675) | Freshwater microbial communities from Lake Kivu, Western Province, Rwanda to study Microbial Dark Matter (Phase II) - Kivu_15m_20L... | ecosystem: Environmental > Aquatic > Freshwater > Lake...
CCTGCTGCCGTAGCCGCTCGCTCACAAGCGCGCTGCACGAATGTGTCTCCAAGGTGGTGTCCTTTGCCGTTATCAAACAACCACTTCGCAGGACGATACACCCGGTAGTAGGCTCGAAGCTGCCGCTAAAACATCCGACTCAAATACGCACACGAGTAGGGCGTTCTTCATAAAGTTTGATACCGGTAACTCTGCACTCCTGAGCCCCTCTTCGATAAGACCGACCGCGGCCTTCGCGATCTCATTAAAACGGGCCGGGTTACTGATCTGCACGCCAGCATCAGATTTAGTGTAGGTGCTGTTAAACTCCTCTGCATAGGTATCGACGATCTTAGACACTATCGACTCTACTGCCTCAGGGAACACGTAGCGCACGACTCCGACAAAGAGCAACTCGCGTTTCGGATAGTTGTTCTCGATAAAGTGCTTTACGGTTGCTGATCGACCGGTTCCAACAGCACTTCGAAAGTCCTTCGCAAAAGCCGCTATCTGAGGGCCACCCTTCCCTTCACGCTTGAGAAAACTCTTCAGCGCCGCATTGAGGTTTCGTGCTGATTCAAATGCAGCGACCACTTCATCGATAGTCGTTGGTAACATACAACTCCACCAAGAATTCTAGACTCCACCGGTATCGTGTACCACAAAGAGTGCTCAAAAACACCCGCCTCGCTTCCCTAGAAGTCAGGGGCCACAGCTCCGTCGTATATCTTTCGCGCGGCCTCCGTCGCGAGATTTGGTAGGATCTCGTTCTCTTGGCTTCGGGTCACTTCACGTGCACTAAGCTGCTGCAGATCGGTACTGGAGATTGAACCACTGGCGAAGGCTGCTGAAGACGTCACCACTGCGCTTTGGTCAGTTCCTACCCCCTGCGCGACACGAACCATACCGTTCTTCCACAGAAGCGCCCCTGTTGTCCGCCGCAGCTCCCCTTCGAGGACCATCGTCGTCTCCATCTGGGTTGCTGTATCGTTGACCCCGAGCACCGTTCTCGTTGCGCGATTCAGACTGAGGATCTTCACATTCAGTACGGCATCGGCAAGCCCCTGACGATCAACGACGTTCACCACGCCATAGCTCTCAAACTGTTCGCGCAGCGCCTCCGTCACAATATCGGAGAGCCCCAGCTCAGTGGAGTTATTCTGCACCTGCGGAATGAAGATAGACTTTACATCCGGCGGAAGCACCGTGCCGCTTCCCTGAAACGTATACCCACATGCGGTGAGCAGTAGATAGACAGCTACGATCGACATTCGTTTGATCGCTACCACCATGGCTTACCCCTTCTTCGGTTTCATCGTGCTAATCCGTTTTGGAAAGATATCGGTGTAGGCTCGCAACCCTTTCCCCTTCTCCCGGAGCTCCTTGAGTAGTGCAGCGACCTCGCCCTTCTCTGATTCCACCAACATCATGATCGTAGCATGCTGGTCTGCAATTCGCATACCCAGCTCTTTTTCGGAATCAGCGAGTGGCTCACCTTGTATCCAGCCATCAAACGCCTCCACGTACAACTGAACCTGTTCAATGCCTTCCGCGTCATCACGCCGCAGAGCATCTAAGGCCGCCTGACCTAATCGGATAAGTTCTTGAGCCTCGCTGGACCTGCGAGTGACACTCATGACGAGTCCCCTAGGACCCCATGATGTTGAATCCTGCATCCACGTAGAGAACCTCACCCGTTACCCCGGAGCTGAGCGGCCCCAAGAGGTACAGACCAGTATTCCCGACGTCTTCTTGCGTGACGTTGCGCTTCAGGGGAGCCTTCTCTGCGAAGGCTGCCAACATATCACGAAACTGAGGGATACCCGATGCCGCCAGGGTCTTAATCGGCCCAGCCGAAATCGCATTAACCCTAATGTTGGAGCTACCTAGGTCCGCAGCAAGATAGCGCACCGATGCTTCTAGTGCAGCCTTGGCAACCCCCATCACGTTGTAGTTGGTGACGACCCTCTCTGCTCCCAGGTACGTCAACGTGAGTATCGATCCACCCTTCTCCGACATGAGCGGGAGTGCTCGTTTGGCAACCGCGATCAGTGAATACGCCGAAATATCGAGAGCTGTTTGAAACCCCTTGCGGGTAGTGTTGACGAAACGGTTCGAAAGGTCATCCTTCTCCGCGTATGCGAGCGAATGCACAACCGCATCAACAGTTCCCCAGCGCTCCTGTATCTCTCCAAAGAAAGTATCGAGCTGCTCATCAGACTGAACGTCGCACGGGAGAACGACCTTTGAGCCGACCTCCTCTGCGAGGGGACGTACTCGCCTTTCGAGGGCCTCATTGAGGAAGTTAAACGCTAGCTCGGCACCCTCTCTGTGAAGGGCCTGAGCTATACCCCACGCTATACTCCGCTCATTGGCTACACCAAGAACTAGAACCTTTTTGCCGTCGAACATTCCCATCGTCAGACCTGCACCAAACTATCTCTTTGAAAGACGAGGAGCTTACCGTGAGTCAGCGCCCTTAAGCTCCCTTGTCGACGAGCTCGATAACCGCTAGATCAGCCGCATCTCCCGGCCGGGTCCGAGTCCTGACGATCCGCGTGTAACCGCCCTTGCGATCCTTACAACGTGGGCCGACATCGGCGAAGAGCTTGTGAACCACTGCCTTGCTCGTAAGGTAGCTGTAAGCCTGCCTGCGCGCATCAAGAGTGTCACTCCTACCGAGAGTAATCAGCTTCTCAACGACAGGACGGAGCTCCTTGGCTTTTTGAACGGTCGTCTCAAAGCGCTCGTGCTTGATGAACGACGTAGCCAGATTTCGCAACAACGCTCTACGATGGCTCGCGTTCCTGCTCAGCTTCCGTAAAGTCTTACCATGTCTCATACAACACCTCTTTGAGTGAATTCGCTTAGTGATCAGTCTGCTCTTTCATCTGATCAAGCTCGCGACGGGCCGGAAACTCCTCGAGTGTGATACCGAGTGAGAGACCCATATCGGAGAGGATCTCCTTAATCTCGTTGAGAGACTTACGCCCGAAATTTTTCGTACGCAACATCTCAGCCTCGGTCTTCTGCACGAGCTCGCCGATGTACTTGATATCGGCATTCTCGAGGCAGTTAGCCGACCGAACACTGAGCTCAAGCTCATCAATACGACGGAAAAGATTGTCGTTCCAACGCTTCGACGGCTCCTCGGTCTTCGGCTCCTCGCGCTCGACGATCAGATCCTCGCCGACGAATATGCCGAGCTGGTCGACTAGGATGTGGGCCGCTTGCGCCACTGCTGAACGTGGGTCGATGCTGCCGTTGGTCCAGATCTCCATGGAGAACTTGTCGTAGTCAGTACGCTGGCCGACACGCGCGTTAGTTACCGCTAGGTTAACCCTGCGAACGGGCGAAAATATAGAGTCGATGAAGACCGTTCCTACAGGAGCGCCTTCGACCCTGTTCTTGTCAGCCGGCACGTATCCGCGCCCAACCTTGACCGTTACCTCCATTTTGAGGGAAGCACCCTCACCGAGGGTAGCGATGACCAGGTCTGGATTGAGAACTGCCACCGCTGGGTCTCCGTGGAGCATGCCAGCTGTAGCCTTGCAAGGACCCTGGGCCTCCAAGCGAAGCACAGCCTCCTCTTTGTCTTCCAAGCGCAGCACCACCTCTTTGAGGTTGAGCGAAAGCTCGGTCACATCTTCGACTATTCCCGGCATCGTTGAGAATTCGTGCGCCACGTTCTCGATCCGCAACGAGGTTATCGCCGCGCCCTGGAGGGACGATAAAATAACACGACGAAGAGCCGTACCGATCGTTATACCGAAACCACGCTCCAGGGGCTCTGCCACGAACTTGCCGTAACGGCTGTCCGCTGCTGCGCCCTCTACCTCTACTCTCTTCGGATTAATCAAGTCCTTGAGACTGACCTTCTTCATGTCTCTCTATCCCTATTCTGTATATAAGATACTTATAAGCTTTACGGATCTACTTAGCCCTTCATAGGCTTAAACGGAACCGCGTGCAACTAGTTACTACCTTGAGTACAATTCAACGATCAACTGCTCACGTATCGTTGGCGGGAGCTGCTCGCGGGTTGGCAGGGCGTTTACAGTGCCACGCACCGCCGCCTGATCCAGCGACAACCACTCAGGAACAACGCGCGAACGCGCCGCTTCCATCGCAGCTACCACCAAAGGATTCTGCTTGCTACCCTCAGCGATCTCGATGACATCTCCCGTGTTAACCACGTACGATGCTACCGAAACCCGCTTCCCGTTGACCAACACATGCCCGTGACCCACGAGCTGCCGCGCCTGACGGCGTGAGGACCCCAATCCGAGTCTGTACACGATATTATCCAAACGCCGCTCCAGCCGAACGAGGAGCTCCGTACCGGTGACGCCCTTAGCGCTCGCTGCTCTCTCGAAGGTGTCACGGAACTGCTTTTCGAGCACACCGTAGGCCCTCTTGACCTTCTGCTTCTCGCGCAGCTGTACCTTGAAGTTGGAGAAGGCTTGGCGGCCCCTGCCGTGTTGACCCGGACCCCCCTCACGCTTCTCAATTGAGCACTTCCCAGTGTAACAACGCTCGCCCTTAAGGAAGAGCTTCTCCCCTTCCCGACGACACAAGCGACAAACTGCTCCGCAATACCTTGCCATGACCTCTAACGCCTCTCTATGGACTAAACTAAACGCGACGACTCTTACGAGCCCGGCAACCGTTGTGTGGAACCGGGGTGATATCCTTTATCAAGGTGACCTGCAGCCCTGCTAAGTGCAGCGCTCGCAGAGCAGACTCACGCCCCGAACCTGGTCCCTTGATTCGTACACTTACCGTTCTTACTCCAGCCTCTTTCGCCTTGCGAGCAGCGTTGTCGCCCGCAACCTGGGCTGCAAACGGTGTCGACTTCCGCGAGCCCTTGAAGCCGTTGGCCCCCGAACTCGACGAACCAACCACATGCCCTGCTGGGTCAGTGATAGTAACGATCGTATTGTTGAACGTCGCATGGATGTGTGCCACCCCTACCGGAACGTTCCTTTTTACCTTTTTCTTCTTTGCCGTGCTGGCTACTCGTGCATCTGCCACAGAACAACTCCTCTATGATCTGAAACGATCGATAAATCTATCACTGACTACGTCTTAGTAGCGGCCTTCTTGCCCGCAATCGGAGCACGCCGCGGCCCCTTCCTCGTACGAGCATTAGTGCGCGTTCTCTGCCCACGTGCAGGAAGATTCTTACGGTGTCTCAGGCCCCGATAACAACCGAGATCCATCAACCGCTTGATTGACGCCTGCACCTCTCGTCTCAGGTCACCCTCTACTTTCTCTCGACGCTCAATGATCTTTCGGATCTTATCGACCTCTTCCTCGGTCAGATTGTCTGTGCGTGTGCTCTCTCCGATACCGGCTTCTGCCAATATCGACCGCGACTTATTAATCCCCACACCGTAAATATACGTGAGCCCGCGGATAATGCGCTTGTTTCGCGGAAGATCGACACCTGCAATACGTGGCATGAACTAAACTCCTACAACTAACTAACCCTGACGCTGCTTGTGCTTCGGTGTGCGGCTACAAAACACGTACACCTTTCCCTTACGCTTGATCACTTTGCAGTAGCCACATATGGGCTTTACGGACGCTCGAACCTTCACAACTCATCTCCAAAAAAGCTCACTACGCACTGCTGAGCTGGGTGAGACACGGATTCACTCCAACCACGTCAGCTCATCGATGGAGACGCTAGCTAGAGCGCCTCACTCAGACCACCTTCAAGGGAGCCCTTTACCCGTGAAAACGGGCCACCTAGCGGTAAACCCGGGCAAAAAGACGTCCGAAATCAGGACGCCCGATTCTACATATTTCCACCACATTGACAAGTGCTGGGGGCCCAGAATCGGTCTAAGTTTAGCTTTTCGGGTCACTTTTCACGCCCGTAGACCTTATATCCTGAAGTACTGCGCAGGCTCACGCCGGGCTTAGAAGGGTCACGCAGCAAACACGCCACTGACCACACAGCACAGAGGCCATGCAACAGACACAGGCTTAGCATACCGGGGCACAGCAGAACGTAACACACTGATTTCATGGCGATTTACCCAAGTATCCCGCTCTGTGAGGCGCTCGTGACTAGAGCAGGGCTGTGGCTGGGAGACCGATTACCCTGCAAGGGCACCAAAGATCCGCTGGGAAACCTCATCGACCGACCCTACGCCATCGATCTCGCGTAGAAGACCAGCCCTACGGTAGTACTCCGAGAGGGGGGCCGTCTGTGCTCGATACACATCGAGCCGCTTCTTGGCGACCTCACTATTGTCGTCCGTTCTAACCTCTGCAGAACTTGCACCGCGCTGCTTGATGCGCTCAAGTAAAATCCCCTCCGGCACCGAAATGTCAATGACATGCAGCAAACTACTATCAAGCTTTGACAACAGGGTGTCGAGCTTCTCGGCCTGCACGATCGTACGTGGTATGCCATCGAGCAGGAATCCACCGCTGCAGTCCGGTTGTTTGAGACGCTCGGCTACCACCTCCATAATGACGTCATCGGAGACAAGCTCCCCTGCATCCATGATCGCCTTGACCCTCTTTCCGAGATCACTTCCGGAAGTGACAGCAGCGCGCAACATCTCCCCGGTCGAAACGTGCGGAATTGAGAATCTGCTAGAGATAAGCGCAGCCTGAGTACCCTTACCTGCCCCTGGGGGACCCAACAGAATTAATCGCATGATCAGGTCTCCTTTCGAAGTTTGCCTTAGCGCCTGAGAAGTCTGCTACGCGTGTAACTCATGGAACCGATACCACCACGCACCTTAGAGGAGCGCGCCATGAAATTTTCGTAATTTCTCGCCAACAACATCGACTCGATCTGCGATGCAGTGTCGAGGGTGACGCCAACAACGATTAACACCGCCGTACCACCAAACACATACGCGAATTGCGATGCCCCAAGGCCGAGATACACAACCTGAGGGATCACGCACACTGCTGAGATATAGAGAGCGCCCCATAGCGTTAAGCGATTGAGCACTCCGTAGAAGTAATCAGCCGTCTCCTGACCCGGACGCACCAACGGGATAAAACCACCATTCTTCTTGAGGTTTTCGGCCACCTCTACCGGATTGAAGATGACCGCGGTGTAAAAGAAGCTGAAAACCACGATGAGCCCAACGTACAGCGCCTCGTAGCCCCACTGCCCCGGAGTCAGTATCTCCCCTAGAAATGAGAGGTTCGCCGCCGGGATCACCGCCATGACCGTAGCCGGTAGCATCATGATAGCCGATGCAAATATCGGTGGAATTACACCGGTCATATTGACCTTGAGCGGCATGTACTGCGTCTGGGCCTGCGTCATCCTCTTTCCGACCATCCTTCTCGGATACTGGATCGGTATCTTGCGATGTGAGCGTTCAACGAAGATGATCGCGTAGATCGTCAGGAGGGAGAAAAACAGCAGGAACAGGATAGCAAACGGAGAGATCTCGCCCGTACGAGCGAGCTCTACAGTCTCGCCAAAGACCTGAGGCATACGAGCTGCGATACCTGCGAAGATGATGATACTCGTCCCGTTACCGAGCCCTCGCTCAGTAATCTGCTCGCCCAACCACATCACGAACGCAGTCCCGGCGGTGAGAGTAAGCATAGTGATGATCTCAAAGGAGAGACCCGGTGTTATAACTAACCCTCGAGACTCAAGAGCCCGCGCGATCATGAAGCTCTGCACTAATGCAAGCACGATCGTTCCCTGTCTCGTATACCGGGTCAATATCCTGCGCCCGGCATCGCCCTCCTTCTTCAAGTTCTCGAGAAAAGGGATACTCGGCGACAAAAGCTGGATGATAATCGACACCGTGATGTACGGAGAGATTCCGAGGGTGAAGATCGAAAACTGCTCGAGCGCTCCCCCTGAGAAGAGGTTAATCAGCCCGAACAACGTATTTGCGTTCTCATCGAACATCCTTCGAATAGACATGACGTCTACTCCCGGGGTCGATACGAACACGCCAAAGCGGTACACCGCCAGCATACCGATAGTGAACAACAAGCGTTTTTTGAGCTCAGGTATCTGAAAAACCTGTAGGAGACCGTTCATCAAGTCCTCATCCGACGTAAAGTGAATGCCACCGCCGCAACCAGCGCACTGCGCGCAGCTCCGGCAACTATACCTACGAAAACATACGCCCGAAAAGCCTCGACAACAGTGGCGAGCGCTTACGTCCGGACCTCAAAAAAGCTAAAGGGCATAGAACGCACTTCGCGGGACCTTACAGACCCCTCAAATCTGCGACTACACCCTCGCTTGTACTGATCCTCATGCCCAAAACTACTGAGCCGCGATCACTTCCACCGTTCCGCCTGCAGCTTCGACCTTGGCACGAGCCCCAGCCGATATTGCATGAACTTTCAGGTGCAGCTTCTTGGTGAACTCACCAGCGTCGGCTAACACCTTCACACCTGCTCTCTTGGTCCTCTTGGCGTATCCAAGGGCCTTAATGGCATCGATATCGACGGTCGCTCCATCGTCACACCGTTGCAGGGCCGAGAGGCGCACGACGTTGAATACGTTCTCCCCCAAGGTACCCTTACGAGAGATGAAACCGATCTTCGGAAGTCTACGATACAAGGGCATCTGACCTCCCTCGAACCCAGGACGCACTCCTCCACCAGTTCGAGCTGTTTGCCCCTTACCTCCCTTGCCCGAGGTCTTTCCGTGACCTGAACCCTCACCACGACCAACACGGGTGCGCAGCTTACGGGAGCCTACATTCGGCTTTAATGAACTGAGCGTAATATCTTTCTTGGACATAACCGTCCTCACTACCAACAACGTTATTTAACTGGCGTAACCTCGAGCAGGTATTCGACACGCTTAATCATGCCCTTGACGGCATCGTTGAGCGTAAGTTCACAACTCTTGCCGATACGACCGAGGCCGATGGCTTTAAGCGTGCTCCTGACGGCAGGCTTACGACCAATATCACTTCTGACCTGCTTTACGATTACCTTACTCATAACAAACGCCCTTTACGCCGACACCACCTAGTACGGATGGTAACCCATCTCTTCTAACTTCACCCCTCGAACGGCAGCCACTACCTCTGGATCCTCCAGCGACAGCAACCCCTGCATCGTGGCGCGGAGCACATTCTGTGCGTTACTCGACCCGATACACTTTGTACGAATATCCTTGATGCCGCACACATCCATGATCGCGCGAACCGATGCACCTGCGATAACTCCCGTACCGGGTCCACCTGGCTTCAAGACTACCGATGAAGGTCCGGCCTTTCCGATCACGTCGTGAGGTATCGTGGAACCCTTTAGAGGGATCTTGACGATGCTTTTTCGCGCCTGCTCCGAGGCCTTGCGAATTGCGTCGGGCACCTCAGCGGCCTTCCCGAGACCAAATCCGACATGTCCACGACCATCTCCCGTAACCACGAGGGCACTGAAGCTAAAGCGACGCCCGCCCTTCACCACCTTCGCTACACGGTTGATAAATACCGTCTTGTCCGTTAACTCGCCGCAGCTGTCAGCGAGCACCCTACGCTTATCGAGAGAATCCTTAAGAGCCATACATCTCCGAACTAAAACTCAAGACCACCTTCACGAGCACCATCAGCGAGCGCCTTTACACGACCTGTGTAGAGGAAGCCGTTCCGATCAAATACCACCTTCTCGACCTTCGCAGCCTTGGAGCGTTGCGCCAGCACCAAGCCGACGGCCCGGGCCGCCAAACTTGACTTGGTGCTATTCTTTGCGTCTTTCACCTCTTTGGCCAAAGATGCCATCTGAGCCTGCACCTCTTTGTCCAACGTTGATGCGCTGGCGAGCGTGCTGTGCCCTTCATCCGATATCACCTGTGCATAGGTATGCTTGGAACTCCTAAAGATACTCAGACGCGGACGATCCGATGTCCCTTGCACCTTCTTTCGAGTCCTGAGCTTAGCTCTTTCGCGAGCTCCCGAGGTTACTTTCTTACTTTGTGTTGCCATCTGGCTACCGCTCCTAACTGCGTGCGCTACCTAAGACTACCCTTGTGTTACTCTTTACTTCTTGCCGGTCTTACCAGCCTTACGACGTACCTTCTCATCAGAGTACTTAATACCCTTTCCAAGGTACGGCTCTGGCGGCTGAACGTCTCTTACCTTAGCTGCAAACCCACCGAGGAGCTCCTTATCAGCCGCCTCGAGATCAACTATGTTCTTGTTGATAGTACACTTGATCCCCTGGGGTATCGCCATCACCACCTCGTGAGAAAATCCAACGGCGAGTACCAAATTGGTACCCTGTAACTTAGCCGTGTATCCTACACCGTGTAGTTCAAGGGTCTTCTTCCAGCCCTGACTGACACCCTTAACCATGTTGTTCACGGTCGCACGCGCCGTTCCGAAATCCGCCCTAGCCTGTGTATCGCTCCCGGAGACACTAAAGACGAACTGGTTGTTAGCAACCTCTACGCCAACGCCGGGTCTCATCGAATACGACAGCTTACCTTTTGGCCCCTCTACTGAGACGATCCCGTTCGCCACAGCACCCTTCACACCCGAAGGGATAACAACTGGCAACTTACCGATACGTGACATGCAACACCTCGCTCACACTCTCTCTGCATTCAGAAATCCACACTAACCGAACAGGGCGATCACCTCGCCTCCAACTCGTGCCTTGCGTGCCTCGTGATCCGCCATGACGCCCTTGGACGTTGACACGATCGAGATACCCAAACCACTCGAAACTCGTGGGAGTTTATCCGCACCGTAATAGCGTCGGCACCCAGGGCTAGAAACCCGTGAAGCTCTTGAGATAACTGGCCGACCGCTCGAGTAGTACTTCAACCCGACCCTTATCTCGCTCTTGCCGCCTCCGAGATCAACTAGGTCGAACCCCTCAATCATACCCTCTCGCTTCAAAACCTCGAGCACACTCTTGTTGAGCTTCGATGCCGTCACCGACACCATCCTGTGACCGGCGCGCTGTCCGTTTTTAATACGCGCTATCATGTCTGATACGTGATCATTAATCATATCTCTCTTCCTCGACTACTACTTGCGAAAAGGCATCCCCATGAGTTCCAAGAGCTCCATCCCTTCCTCGTCGGTCTTAGCCGTCGTTACGAAGGTGATATCCATACCACGCACGGTATCGAGCTTCTCAATCTCTATCTCGGGGAACACGATCTGCTCCTTGATCCCCATCGTGTAGTTGCCACGACCATCGAAGCCCTTGCGGGGGATTCCACGGAAATCTCTTACACGCGGCAACGCCACTGCTACTAACCGATCGAGGAACTCGTACATCCTCTTCTTACGCATCGTCACCATAACACCGATCGGCAAGCCTTCTCGGAGCTTGAACGCTGCGATCGATTTGCGAGCGCGCGTCACGACCGGCTTCTGACCCGATATGCGGGTCATAGCGTACTCGACGAACTGTATCGACTTGGAGTTGCTCACTGCATCACGGACACCCGTGTTGAGCACTATCTTCTCGATCTTAGGAACCTGCATCGGTGAAGAGTAGTTGAACTTCTTCATCAACGCGGGAACTACCTTCTCATTGTAGTGATCAGCTAAACGACTCATAACACCCCTAACGACCCTTCACCTATGCATCAAGCTGAACAAACTGCTTGGTTGAGGGATCCTTGTAACCACGAACCCTCTTACCGTCCGCCAGAACGTTCTTCACCAACCGAACAGGCTTCTTGAGCTTCTCAACGTAGTACATAACGTTAGAGATATGCACTGAGCGCTCTACCTGGATCTTGCCACCCTCCTCTCCTGGAGCCGTAGCGCGTTTGTGTTTCACGAAGAGGTTGAGACCCTCGAGGATAACTCTGTCCTTCTTCGCGCCACAGATCTCACGAATCTTTGCAACCTGTCCCTTAAGAACACGCTTGTGCTTGTTGCCACCCGAGATCACCATCACAGTGTCTCCCCTGCGCAACGACGTGGAAACCGATTCAGTCTTTGCTGCCTTCTTAGCCACGGTACCTCTCCTCTCCACTACAGAACTTCAGGTGCCAACGAGACGATCTTCATAAACTTCTTACCGCGAAGCTCTCGCGCTACCGGTCCGAAGATACGGGTCCCTATTGGCTCTTGCGACGCGTTAATCAACACGACGCTGTTATCGTCAAATCGAATGAAGGATCCATCCTCGCGGGACATCTCCTTGGCAGTTCTTACGATTACTGCCTTGTGTACTGAGCCCTTGGCGATCTTAGAGTTGGGGATGGCTTCTTTTACTGCCACGACGATAACGTCACCCACGCTCGCATAGCGCCGACGGGTCCCGCCCAGCACCTTCACGCATACTACCTTCTTAGCGCCCGAGTTATCTGCAACTTCGAGCAATGACTTAAGCTGGATCATATCTCTTCACTACCTACTAAACTCTGTGAGCTACTCCGCCTTGGTAATTACCGACTCGAGTTTCCACCGCTTGAGCTTGCTCAACGGACGGGTCTCAACGATCGATACCCTATCACCAACACCGCACTGTCCTGCCTCGTCGTGAGCGTAGAACTTCTTAGTCTGTCGAACGAACTTCCCGTACGTACGGTGACGAACTTGACGCACAACTGAAACAACGATGGTCTTGGCCATCTTGTTGCTCACTACGATACCGTGCTGACGCTTCCGGATCCCCCGACTAGAGTCCTGTTGCTGTGACCCTGAACTTGTCTCCGCCTTTGCGCTCTTGTTTGCCTCTGCCATACCCACTACCTTCGTTTTGGCTCAATCTTCAATGAACTAATACAACCCCTTAAGCCTTCTCAAGCCTTCTGACGGATCATCGTCTGAACTCGCGCCAGCGAACGCTTCGTCTCCTTTAAGGTGCTGCTCTTCTCAAGCTGTCGAGCTGCGAGCTTAAAGCGCAGGCGCATACACTCCTCTGCGAGCTTATTCGCCTTATCCTTGAGCGCACCGAGGTCGAGCGCCGCTATCTCTTTGATGAACTCTTTCCGTTTCATGTCAACAACACCTATCAGATACCGTTTCAGTAGCGGCCGCCAGGGAGGCCGAACTATGACCGTTTCCCGCCCTTAAATCAAGCTGTCGCTCCGCACAACTATCTTGGTTTTAACGGGAAGCTTGGCTGCCGCCAGCTTGAGCGCCTCCGTTGCAACCTTCTCAGCAACCCCGGTCATCTCGTACATAATCTTGCCGGCCTTAACCTCGGCTACCCAGTGCTCAACAGCTCCCTTACCCTTACCCATACGTACTTCAGCGGGCTTTGAGGTCAGCGGCTTATCCGGGAAAACCTTGATCCACACCTTACCGCCACGCTTCACGTGTCGAACCAGTGTTTGACGAGCAGCCTCGATCTGGCGGTTAGTGACCCATCCCGCCTCCATAGCCCTCAAACCGACCTCTCCGAACTCCAAGGTACACCCACGTGTCTCCTTGATGGTGAGGTGGCGATACAACTTCATCTGCTTGCGATAGCGTGGCTTCTTTGGCTGCAACATAGATCACTCCGACGAAAATCTTTACAGTTCTTTACCCTACAGGTTGATCGCCTCTGCCGCGGCTTCCTCTCCAGGAGCGAACTTCTCACCCTTGAAGACCCACACCTTCACACCGATGATGCCGTAGGTCGTGCTAGCCTCGGCAAACCCGTAATCAATCTCAGCTCGCAGGGTGTGAAGCGGTACCCGCCCCTCACGATAGGCCTCAGTGCGGGCTATCTCTGCGCCGTTCAATCGACCCGAAACGCGAACCTTAATACCTTCTGCGCCAACTCGAAGCGCACGATTCACCGACTCCTTCATGGCACGGCGAAAGTTTACTCGGCGCTCCAGCTGAAACGCGATGCTCTCAGCAACGAGCTGTGCATCCATGTCTGCCTTGCGCGCCTCAATGATGCTCAAATTGACATCACGCGCCACAAGCCCCTTGAGCTCCTTGCGCAGGTCCTCGATGTCTTTACCCTTCTTACCGATCACCAAGCCTGGCTTAGCGGTGTAGATGTTCACCTTGACCCTTGACGCCGCGCGCTCGATCTCGATCTTCGAGATACCTGCCGCCTGCAACCGGCTCTTGACGAACCGACGAATCTTGACGTCCTCACCGATGTAGCGTCCGAAATCCTTGGTTGCGAACCACTTTGATCCCCAACCTTCAATGATTCCAAGCCTCAATCCACGCGGGTTAACTTTTTGACCCATATCCGAGCTCCCTTACAAAATCCTTACTTCTCACCGAGCACGATCGTCATGTGCGATGACCGCTTGCGTATCGGCGTAGCACGACCGTGCGCTGCTGGCATGTACCGCTTGAGGGTCCGACCTTCGTTCACCCAGCCAGCGGTCACCCAGAGACCATCCACATCAGCGCGCGCCTGCTCACGAGCGTTAGCAACCGCCGACTCGAGAAGCTTCTTAGCAAACGCAGCTCCCTTCTTCGGCGAATAGCGCAAGATATTCAGCGCTGGCTCCACCTTCTTGCCCCTGATCAGATCAATCACCAAACGCGCCTTACGTGGCGACATCCGGATATGGCTGAGCGTTGCACGAGCGACCTCGCCCGCCGTTCCTGTCTGTGTCTGTGCCTTCTTCGTCATACTAGCAACCCTTACTACCTAGCCCTTCTTGGGGACCCTTTCTGCTATGCTCCCTTGGCAGAGTGACCGTGGTAGGTACGTGTCGGCGAGAACTCGCCGAGTTTGTGGCCAACCATGTTGTCTGTCACGAACACGGCGTTGAATTTCTTTCCGTTGTGTACTGCGAAGGTCAAACCGATCATGTCCGGCGTGATCGTCGAGCGGCGTGACCAGGTCTTGATAGGACCTTTGTGAGCACCCGACTTAGCCCTCTCGACCCACTTCAAAACGCTAGGTTCTACAAACGGACCTTTTTTAATCGAACGAGCCATAGCCCCCCTCTCCTACACTACTTACGACGACGTACAATAAACTTCTGGGTGCGCTTGTTGACACGGGTCTTAAGACCCTTGGCCAACACACCCGTTGGCGAACACGGATGGCGTCCACCGGAGGTTTTACCCTCTCCTCCACCCATCGGATGGTCGACTGGGTTCTTCGTTACACCACGGTTGTGCGGCCTACGGTTCAACCAGCGACTACGACCGGCCTTGCCGATCACGATGTTTTGATGCTCTGCGTTACCAACTGACCCGATTGCAGCGTAACACTCCACGGAGACCTTTCGCATCTCACCTGAGGGGAGCTTCACGGTGGCGTAATCGCCCTCCTTAGCAACGAGCTGTGCTGCCGCACCCGCTGAACGCACAAGCTGCGCTCCGCCGTAACGCTTAAGCTCGATATTGTGGATGTTCTCTCCTAACGGAATCGCTTTGAGAGGGAGCGCGTTACCTGGCTTGATTTCAGCGTCCGGACCGGAGCTGATGACCTGCCCTACCGAGAGCCCCTGTGGAGCCAATATATAGCGCTTCTCACCATCGGTGTAGACAACCAGAGCGATACGAGCAGAACGATTAGGATCGTATTCAACCGTTGCTACAGTTCCCTTTATTCCTACCTTGTCACGGCGGAAATCGATGATACGGTAGCGTCGCTTGTGACCACCACCCTTGTTGATGTTGGTATTGCGACCGTAGTTGTTGCGCCCACCGGTGCTCGAATATTTTGCGAGCAGGCCTTTCTCCGGCTTGGACGCTGTTATCTCCGAGAAATCAGCTACCGTCAGGTAGCGCCTCGAAGGTGTAAATGGTCTAAAACTCTTAAGAGCCATGACTATACCTCAAATCGATTACAAGCCCTCAACCAAATCAATCGTGCTACCCTCTGCAAGGGTGACGTACGCCTTCTTGTAGCCAGCTCGCCGTCCCACTGATCGGGCCGTCCTCTTGACCTTACCGAGATACCGGCAGGTACGAACCTTCTCGACCTTAACCGAGAACACCCTCTCAACTGCCCCGCGAATCTCGTCCTTTGACGCCCGGGGATCAACACGAAACGTAACTACGCTGCCGCTCGCTCCGATCGTGGCTCCCTTTTCAGTGATGACCGGAGATAGGATCGTTGCGTAATCCCCTATCTTCGCCGTCGCAGTTGTAACTTTCTTCTTGCCCATACGTCCGTCCTACCAACTTCCTAGTAGACTATCCAATCCGCGCCTCAAGTTCCGCCAACGCCGCACGAACGAACAACACCTTCTGGCTGTTGAGAAGGTCGTAGACGTTTACACCAGCGGTCGGAACTACCGTGACCTTCTCGATATTGCGAAGACTTCGCGCGAAAAGCTCTCGCTCAGTCGACGCCTCGTTAGGCACGATCACCAAGACCTTTGAGCCAGCCAAACCGGTCTTCTCAAGCAAGGCTGCCGCCTCTTTGGTCTTACCGGTTGTACCGTCCATGCTTTCGATAACCACTACGCCACCCTGAGCGCTCTTTACCGAAAGAGCAGAGGCGAGTGCTCCCTTCCTCATCCTCTTAGAGAGGCGAAACTCATACGAACGGGGTGTAGGACCGTGAACAACTGCACCGCCAACCCAGAGCGGAGAAACGCTCGAACCTGCACGCGCACGACCCGTACCCTTCTGCTTGAAGGGCTTTTTCTTACCACCCTTAATCTCACTACGGGTCAACACATCGTGCGTTCCTGCGCGACGCTTTGCACGCTGCCAGCGGACGGTTCCGTGCAACAACTCGGTCTTTATCTGTGCGCCGAACACCTCCGACGGAAGGGGCACAACGCCCTTCTCCTTACCGGAGGCATCGAACAACGCAGCACTTACAACATCAGTTGCCATAATTCATTCCCCTCCAGCTTAGCTTCCCTTCAACGCCTTACGGATGACCACCAGGCTACCTCGAGCCCCAGGAATACCCCCTCTTACGAGGATGATGTTGTCCTCTGGCTTGACACCAACAACCGTCAAATTCTGGACGGTGACGCTATCTCCTCCCATACGACCCGGCATCTTCTTGTTCTTGAATATGCGGCCCGGAAACTTACGACATCCCACCGCTCCAACGTGACGACGAACCTCGTGAGTACCGCGCGTCATCGGCTGTCCCTTCATGCCGTGACGACGAACCACACCTTGGAAGCCTCGCCCAATCGAAACTCCGGAGACGTCAACAACTTCTCCATCCTTAAATACATCGGCTACCGTGATCTGCTTACCGACTTCACCCCACCCGAGGGATGGCACATCGCAGCGTACCTCTTTGACGTGATAGAAAGCGCCCTGGCCGGCCTTCTTAAAGTGCCCAACTTCAGCCTTGGTGCAGCGCTGTGCCTGCTTAGGCTCAAAACCGAGCTGTACAGCGTCGTAGCCATGCACGTCACGCCCTCGCACTTCGAGCACCGTGCACGGGCCCGCTTGAATTATCGTTACTGGAATACTCTGCCCCTCAGGCGTAAAGATCTGAGTCATCCCCAGCTTCTTGCCCAATAGACCCTCGGAGTAATTTTTTGCCGTGTTCATGAAGAGGTCCCTACGTTAATCTGGTACGTTCATCGCCTACTGAAGCTTGATCTCGACGTCGATACCGGTCGACAGCTCGAGCTTGCCCAACTCGTCGATCGTTTGTTGAGTCGGCTCAAGGATATCGAGGAGCCGCTTGAACGTGCGAATCTCAAACTGCTCGCGGGATTTCTTGTCGACGAAGGTCGACCGATTTACCGTGAACTTGTTGATGCGGGTCGGCAGCGGTATCGGACCAGCTACGCGGCCGCCTGTACGACGAACCGTTTGAACGATCTCACCAACAGCTGCATCGAGGAGCTTATGGTCGTATCCTTTAAGTCTGATTCTAATTAACTGCCCGCCAATCATGGCATCATCCCTTTACTTTCACGTTTAGCAACTCTCGCGTCTTCGAACCTGTCCTACAACCTTGTACGAGGAGCATCGGGGATTCACCATGAACCCCCGACGCTCACAACCGTTTCGACTACTCGACGATCTCGGTAACAACACCAGAACCGACGGTCTTTCCACCTTCGCGGATAGCGAAGCGCAGCGTCTTCTCGATACCGATCGGCTGATACAGCTCGACATCGAGGTTGATGTGGTCGCCCGGCATAGCCATCTCAACACCCTCTGGGAGCTTGATGGAGCCGGTCACATCGGTTGTTCTGAAGAAGAACTGAGGACGATATCCCGAGAAGAAAGGCTTGTGACGACCACCTTCTTCCTTCTTGAGGATGTACGCCTCGGCCTTGAACTTCTTGTGTGGCTTGACGCTGCCTGGCACGCAGAGGATCTGTCCACGCTCAACATCGTCACGCTTGAGACCACGGAGGAGGCATCCTACGTTGTCACCGGCCTGGCCCTGATCAAGGAGCTTCTTGAACATCTCAACGCCCGTAACAACGGTCTTCTGAGTGTCGCGGAGACCAACGATCTCGACCTCGTCACCGACCTTGATGATACCACGCTCAACACGGCCAGTTGCTACCGTACCGCGACCTGCTATCGAGAACACATCCTCAACCGGCATCAGGAACGGCTTGTCGATCTCGCGCTGTGGAACTGGGATGTACTCGTCGATCGTAGCGAGGAGCTTGTCAAAAGCACCAACGCCGATCTCCGAAGCCTCACCTTGAAGCGCCTTGAGAGCGGAACCACGAATAACCGGGGTATCTGCACCTGGGAAATCGTATTCAGAAAGAAGGTCACGGACCTCCATCTCTACGAGGTCGAGGAGCTCTGAATCGTCAACTGTGTCCACCTTGTTGAGGAACACTACGATCTTGGGAACACCTACCTGACGAGCCAAGAGGATATGCTCACGGGTCTGTGGCATAGGACCATCTGAGGCACTTACTACGAGGATCGCGCCGTCCATCTGAGCGGCACCGGTGATCATGTTCTTCACGTAATCAGCGTGGCCTGGGCAATCTACGTGAGCGTAGTGGCGATTTGCAGTCTCATACTCAACGTGCGCCGATGCGATCGTAACGGTCTTGGAATCGTCACGGACGGTACCGCCCTTGGCGATGTCCTTGTACGATTTGACGGTTGCGAGGCCTTTTGCAGCCTGAACGGCTACGAGCGCTGCCGTCGTCGTGGTCTTACCGTGGTCTACGTGGCCAATGGTACCGACGTTGACGTGCGGCTTGCTTCTATCAAATTTATCCTTTGACATGCTTTTCTCCGGTTTAATTAATCAAGACAGATTAAAACATCACTTTTTCACTATGCTCTCCGCGACGTGCGTCGGCACGGGAGCGTAGTGATGGTACTCCATAGTGAAGGTGGCTCGGCCTTGTGAGTTCGAGCGAAGGTCCGTTGAGTAGCCGAACATTTCGGCGAGCGGAACCTCTGCCTTCACCGTCTGAGCGCCGGCCCTCGGTTCCATTCCGAGAATACGGGCACGTCGTCGGTTAAGGTCACCCACGATATTGCTGACGAAATCATCGGGGCATACAACCTCGACCGCCATGACAGGCTCGAGCAATTGGAGCTTCGCCTTATTGCACGCATCCTTGACACACATGGAGCCTGCAATTTTAAAGGCGATCTCACTCGAGTCTACCTCGTGGAAGCTTCCGTAATAGAGCGTTACCCTGACGTCGATAACCGGGAAGCCTGCGAGGATACCCCCTTCGAGGGCCTCTTCAACTCCGTTCTCGACGGCTGGTATGTACTCTTTCGGGATGATGCCTCCCTTAATCTCATCAACAAACTCAAATCCTTTGCCAGGCTCGAGCGGCTCAACGCGCAGAAGCACGTGACCGAACTGTCCACGTCCACCGGTCTGCTTGGCGTACTTACACTCGGCCTCGGCCTTCTTTATGATCGTTTCACGGTACGCCACCTGCGGCTTTCCTACCGTGGTGTCGACACCAAACTCACGGAAGAGCCGCTGCTTGATAATATCGAGGTGGAGCTCGCCCATGCCCGAGATGAGGGTCTGGCCAGACTCCTTGTCGACACTCACCTTCAAGGACGGATCCTCCTTGGCGAGCTTCATCAGTGACAGACCCATCTTCTCTTCGTCGGCCTTTGTCTTAGGCTCGATCGCAACTGAGATAACCGGATCAGGAGCATGAATACTCTCTAACACGATCGGGTTGTCGATATCACAAAGGGTATCGCCTGTGATCGTCTCTTTCAGACCCACCGCCGCACCGATGTCCCCTGCGCCGACTTCCTTGACCTCCTCGCGCTTGTTCGCATGCACGCGTACAACACGCCCGATACGCTCCTTCTTGCCGCGAGTAGAGTTGAGTACCCCAGAGCCAGCCGTAACCGTCCCCGAGTACACTCGGAAGAACGTCAGGACTCCTACGTATGGGTCAGTTATGATCTTGAAGGCCAACGCTGACATCGGAGCTTCAGGGTCAGTTGCCCGCTCTACCTCCTCGCCCTCTTTAGAATCCGGATTGGAACCCCGTACTGGCGGGATGTCGAGGGGACTTGGTAGGTAGTCCAACACGGCATCGAGTAGCGGTTGAACACCCTTGTTCTTGAAAGCCGATCCGCACAGCACCGGGAACAGCTCCATCTTGAGAGTTCCCTTACGGATGCCTGCCTTAACCTCATCCTCAGTAAGGGCTTCTCCGCCGATGTATTTCTCCATCAGCGTCTCGTCCACCTCTGAGATGCTCTCGATTAGGTACTCGCGCGCTGCTTTCGCCTCGTCCTGAAGCTCTGCTGGAATATCTGCGACCTCAAACTTGGCACCCTTGGTCTCGTCCTTGTAAAGGATCGCTTTCATGATAACCAGGTCTATCACGCCGAGAAACTCGCTCTCTGCTCCCACCGGGATCTGAATCGGCACCGCCTTGGCTCCAAGCTTCTCTCGGATCGAGGCCACGCCCTTTGCAAAATCGGAGCCGATACGATCCATCTTGTTGAAGAAGCAACAACGTGGGACCTTAAACTTATTAGCTTGTCGCCACACGGTCTCCGACTGCGGCTCTACGCCACTGACTGCATCAAAAACCGCTACCGCGCCGTCAAGAACGCGCAGCGATCGCTCTACCTCAATAGTAAAATCTACGTGACCTGGGGTGTCGATAACGTTAATCTGATGTTCAGCACGGTCGCCGTGCGAGCCCTTCCAGTTACAGGTGGTAGCCGCTGAAGTGATGGTGATACCACGCTCCTGCTCAAGCTCCATGTAATCCATGGTGGCAGCGCCCTCATGCACCTCACCGATCTTGTAATTGATACCGGTGTAAAACAGCACACGCTCTGTGGTGGTCGTCTTACCAGCATCGATGTGCGCCATGATGCCGATGTTACGCACTAAACTGAGATCTTTCTTCGCCACGACAAAATTCTCCTAACGAAACCTTTCTATCGACCTACCACCTAAAGTGCGCGAACGCCTTGTTGGCCTCAGCCATGCGGTGCGTGTCTTCACGCTTCTTGACAGCAGAACCTCTGCCCTGAGTCGCCTCGAGCAACTCGTTGGCGAGGCGGTCTGCAAGACTTCTCTCACTGCGGCTCTCAGCAGCCTCTTTCAGCCAGCGCAAAGCAAGCGACTGTGCTCGCTCCGCGCGAACCTCGGTCGGAACCTGATAGGTCGCGCCACCGACACGCCGCGAACGAACTTCGACAACCGGCTTGATATTGTTGAGCGCCTTGTGGAAAACCTCGACAGCATCGGCTCCGGTCTTCTTCGCCATCTCGTCGAGAGCAGCGTACAGGTGTCGCTCTGCGACACCCTTCTTGCCGCTGTCCATGATTACGTTGATCGCCTTGCCGATAACAACATCACCGAAACGTGGGTCAGCAGCTATTGGTCTTTTAAAATCGCGCTTCTTACGTGACATAGCACCCTCTTAGCAAAAACTTACTTAGGCCTCTTAGCGCCGTACTTGGAACGACTCTGCTTGCGGTCATTCACTCCGTGCGTCTCGAGTACTCCACGAACGATGTGGTAGCGAACTCCTGGGAGATCCTTCACACGACCTCCGCGAATGAGAACAACTGAGTGCTCCTGAAGGTTGTGCCCGACTCCGGGAATGTAGCTCGTCACCTCCATTCCGGTCGTCAGGCGAACACGAGCAACCTTGCGAAGCGCCGAGTTCGGCTTCTTCGGGGTCTGAGTATAAACCCTGGTGCATACGCCGCGGCGCTGCGGACAACGTACGAGCGCTGGCGACTTGCTCTTGGCCTTCTTTTGACGACGTCGACTGCGAACTAACTGATTAATCGTTGGCATCTGTTACTAGCCCTTACTAATCGATCTCTCTCTCTCTCTTCTCAACCCGCTCACGCGAGCGCGCACCTGACCAGCGGATCACTGGCGCGGCGCGGTGATTACCATATTCCGCACTCGATTCAAAGGCTTTGGCCGTAAAAGAGACCATTACCCTTCTCGAGGCAGAACCACGATTCGCAGAGGACCTCCTCTCGAACCTTCAAGTCACCGAACGTGGCTTTCTATGCGTATTCCCGGACAGAACGGTTTTGCCGATCCAAGGACTCCCTGTTTTAGGGAGGCTACCGCTACCTTTGAGGGCGACGCGGAATCTCGGGGCCTTTCTGACAACTCTTCAGCCAAAGATGGTACCGACCGGGATACGGCAGTGCATCTCCTGCAACCTGCTGATATTCTTTTGAAACACCCGGCAGGCTCGTGCTCCAACCAACGCGTGATTTTCTCTGAAATCGAGCGCGCCAGTCAGAACGGCGGAAATTTGTTGCGTCGGTTCAGTATCATGCTGAGAGCTGGGAGTCAAGCTGGTGGGGCTTACGCTTGGGTTTGGGCTCGTTGCAGCTCAGGATAGCTCCGCGGGATAGAACGCTGGCGGACCCTTCCATTCTAAACTGCCGTCGGGAGCCCCTGCGTTTATGCTACACCGGCGTACCAAGGGCTCATATAGCTATTAGTTCCTTTGTGCTGGGTCAGATTCGGAGGGGTTCGGAGGGGTTCGGAGGGGTTCGGAGGGGACGCTTTAGCTGGTGGGACCTCTGACCAGGATAGCTCTGGAACGACTGTTTCTTGGGCTGGTTTTTTTCGGTTGTTGGTGGAGATGGTTATGAAATCCTATTCGTGGCTCGCTTTGAGAGGCCAACTTTGGACCGGTGTCTTGATTGCTGGTGTGGTGGTTGGGGTGGGGGTTCCGGAGGGATCAGGGCAGAGTATGTATGCAACAATGCCCGTCCGGGGCAGAGGGCTAAACTCAATTACGCCCAATCAGGGAGGCTCCGCAAACGCCGATTGGTTTGCCGACTTTCAAAAGCTACCTGAAGATGCGCGGAACGAGCTTGAGACAAATCCTGAGCAAATGGCCGCGTATCGGGCAAACCCGGGTATTCACGCCAAGCTACAGAAGCGAGAAAAAGAGGACGAGAAAAAAGAAGAACAAGCAGAGCGAACCGACGAGAAGCTCGGCGGAAATCCGATTTATAAGCTGAAAGATGGCACTGAGTTCGTCCAAGCCAACGATCACAGAGATCTGATCCGAGTAAAACCACCCGGCAAAGGCTAGGAAGAATCGTACCTGATACACAAAGATCTCTACGGTGTAACCCCAACCGAGGCTGGAGGCTTCAGCTTCAAGCAGCCAAATTACGGAAACGGCCCTAAGCCGATCGGAGCGGTGCAACTCGAAGGCACTAACACGTTTCGGCCAGTCTACCAGAAGCCTGACGGAACAACCGGTTTCTTCAATAGCAAAGACCAGTGGGTGGAAAATACCGGTACGTACAAACCGTTTGGAACCAACGAGTACACTGCGAAGGGGATTCCTGAGGGGTACTCTAACGCGGGGGGGCGGCTGCGGGGGAATAGTGCGGGTACATCGACGGGGAGTGGGGGTGGAGCCTCCGGCGGAAACGGAAATGTCTCAGGTGGGAGCAGTAACGAGAGCACCCAATCTATTAGTTCCCAGCCAGGCACGGGAAACAGTGAAACAGCTAGTGGGACCCCGCTACGTCTTACCTCCTCGTCCCAACAGCGTGTTAACTCATTCCCCAAAGACGTGCGTAAAGCGTATGAGAAGATGTTAGGTGAGCCCTCGCTGGCAAATAAGAAAAATTTCCTCCAGTCTGGTAACTGGGGCACTAAAAATGCCAAATTTAGAAATACCATAGACGGTATGCAGAAGCCCCAGGTGGATGCTCTCATCAACAATTTCATGGACGCGAACCCTTCCTCGACTTTTAACCACTGCCCGAGCTGTTACTTCGGCCCGAGAAACGGAGGAGGGTATTCTTTCTTCAGCAACATCTCCAGCGGACCTGTCACTGCTGGACAATGCCAAGGCGACTTTTGTTCGTTCTAGCGTTCCCTTCGCTAGTTCCCTCGCTAGTTTCCCTCTTCGCTCCCTCGCTAGTACATGGTACTTCAGATCCGTACTAATTCCGACAACTCGCACGCGAGGGGGCGGCCAACCTCCTCTTCGCTAGTGCATGGCACTTCGGATCCGTTTGCCTTCGCTAGTGCATGGTACTTCGGATCCGTACTGATTCCGACAGCC